>Ga0209624_10000006_pt1 | contig 277343 bp, 229 predicted proteins | sample JacPinW_OM2H0_O1_FD_188565 | JGI IMG/M metagenome (GOLD analysis project Ga0209624, IMG submission 188565) | Forest soil microbial communities from Algoma, Ontario, Canada - Jack Pine, Ontario site 1_JW_OM2H0_O1 (SPAdes) (version 2) | ecosystem: Environmental > Terrestrial > Soil > Boreal... | reverse complement strand
CCGGAGTTCGAGATCAAGGACTGGGAATAGCCTTGAGGCGCAAGCCGTCCATGCGCGCGCTGCTCATCGTCGCCGTGGCGGCGCTGCTCACCGCCGGCTCCGCAAACGCGCGCCGCCACGATCCGGAGAAGCTGCCCGAGACGCGCATCCGCGACCTGCATTTCGGCGATGTGCTGTTCCTGTATCTGCAGAACGACGACGCCCATGATTTCGAGGCGCTCACGCGGCTGCTCGCCTACGAGCACTGGGGGCGCATGCCCCATCATGAGGAAGATGCGCAGCTGCTCGCCGCGGGCCTGTACCTGCAGCTCGGCATGCACAACGAGGCCGGTGAGCGCTTCACGCGGCTGCTCACCAGCGACGTGCCTACCGGGGTGCGCAACCGCGCCTGGCTGTATCTCGGGCAGATCTGGTACGCACGTGGCTACCTCGACAAGGCCGAAGCGGCGCTGCGTCGGGTGAACGGGCGCATGTCGCCGGACTTCGAGGCGCAGAAGGAGCTGCTGCTCGCCAACGTGCTGATGCACCGGGGGCGCTACGACGAAGCGATCCTCCTGCTCTCGGGCTGGCGCGGCGGGTCGGTATGGTCAGCGTACGCGCGCTTCAACCTCGGCGTGGCGCTGGTGCGCAACAACCGCCTCGTTGATGCCGCCCCGTTTCTCACCGCCGTTGGCAGCATGCTCGCCGGCACTCCCGAGCTCCTGGCTCTCAGGGATCGCGCCAATCTCGCGCTCGGATTCGCCTACCTGCAGGCGAACCAGTCCGACCGCGCGATCGAGCCGCTGGAGCGCGTGCGCCTGAACGGCCCTTACTCGAACAAGGCGCTGCTCGGGATCGGCTGGGCGAACGTGGCGCTCGGGGACTACCGGGGAGCGCTGACACCGTGGCTGGAGCTGCGCGGCCGCGACGTGCTCGATGCCGCCGTGCAGGAGTCCTACCTGGCGGTGCCGTACGCCTTCGGCAAGCTCAACGCCAATGCGCAGTCGGCCGAGTACTACGAGAGCGCCGTCGTGTCCTTCGACGCCGAGAACGGCCGCCTGGATGCGGCGATCACCGGCATCGAGCAGGGTGATCTGCTGCGGCAGGTGCTCAGCCAGCAGCCCGGCGGCGCTGCGAATCCGCTCGCACCGCACGGCTGGTTCCGTGACCTGAAGCAGCTGCCGGCAACGCCGGAGTCGGCTTATCTCTACGTGGTGCTCGCCGGCCACGACTTCCAGGAGGGTGTCAAGAACTACCGCGACCTGGTGTACATGAGCGGCACGCTCGATGGCTGGGGCGACAGCATGGCGGCGTTCGGGGACATGATCGACACGCGCCGCAGCGCCTACGCCGAGCAGCTGCCGCGCGCCGACGCGCTGCTCGCCTCGCGCGCCGTGGACACTCTGCAGCAGCGCGACGTGGCGCTCGAGAACGGCTTGCGCACCATCGAGTCGCAGCACGACGTCGCCGCGCTCGGCACCGACACCGAGCGCGCGCAATGGGCGCGCGTGCAGCGCGTCGAGGCCGCGCTCGCCGGCGCCCCCGCGACCGCCGAGAATGCCGAGCTGCGCGCGCGGCTGGCGCTGGTGAAGGGCGTGCTCTACTACCGCCTGGACGAAGCCTTCGGCGCGCGCTCGTGGCAGGCGCAGCGCAGCCTGCGCGACCTGGGCCTGGCGCTGAACGAGGCGCATAGCCGCTGGATCCGCGTCGAGCGCGCGCGGCGCAACATGCCGGTAAACACCGGCGAGTTCGCCGAGCGGGTGAGCGCCTTGCGCGGGCGGATCGCCGCATTGCAGACGCGGCTCGCCGCCGCCGAAGAGCGGCAGAATAGCTATCTCGCGCAGCTCGCGGTCCACGAGCTCGAGCAGCAGAAGGACCGGCTCGCCGCCTACCAGGCGCAGGCGCGCTTCGCGCTCGCCACCATGTACGATCGCGCGGCGAGCGCGGAGGAGGCCGCCCACGGCAAGGCGCCGGCGCCGCAGGATGCCCCGGCCGCCGCCCCCGGCGAGACGCCGCCACCGGCGCCGGAGCCGCCGCCGCCCGCGCCGGAGCCGCCGCGATGAGAGTTACCCGGGTGCGCGCGGCGCTGCTGGCGGCCGGCGTGGCCGGGCTGCTGCCGGGCGCGCTGTTGCCGCTGCGCGCGGCGGCACAGAGCGCTGCCAATCCGGCACCGGGGCGCACCATCGGCGATCTCGCCACGCGCCGCGTCGACGTGCACCCGGACACGCCGGTGAACGCGAGCAGCGCGCGCGCCATGGAGAACTACAAGCACTTCCTCGAGATGCAGAACACCGATCCCAAGCTGCGCGCCGAGGCGATGCGCCGGCTGGGGGACCTGAACCTCGACGCCGGCGAGATGCAGCGGCTCGAGCAGGAGGTCACCGCGGTGGACCTGCAGGGCGCGGAAGCCGTCCGCCTGTACACCACCCTGCTCAAGGCCTACCCCGACTACGCCCGCAACGACCAGGTGCTCTACCAGCTGGCGCGTGCCTACGAGACCACCGGGCAGCCGGATGCCGCGCTCGTGACGCTCGATCGCATCGTGCAGCGCTACCCGCAGAGCCCGCAGCTCGATGAGGTGCAGTTCCGCCGCGGCGAGCTGCTGTTCTCCGCCAAGCGCTACCCGGAAGCCGAGCACGCCTACGCGGCGGTGATCGCGCACGGCGCCGCGTCCAGCTTCTACCCGCAGAGCCTTTACAAGGATGGCTGGTCGCTGTTCAAGCAGTCGCTCACGCTCGAGAGCCTGCCGTCCTTCGGCGGCGTGCTCGATCGCGAGCTCGGCACGACCCCCGCGCACGCGGTGCGCCTCGAGAGCCTGAAGCGCGCCGACCGCGAGCTGGTCGAGGACACGCTGCGCGTCATGAGCATCGCCTTCTCCTACAACGACGGAGCTGCCTCGCTCGAGCAGTACACGCGAGCGCACGGCGAGCGGCCGTACACCTGGCTGCTGTACTCGCGGCTCGGCGACCTGTACGTCGACAAGCAGCGTTTCCAGGACGCTGCCAGCGTGTACCGCGCCAGCGTGGCGCGCGACCCGTACGGCGATCACGCGCCGGACCTGGACATGGCGGCGATCGAGGCCTACGGCAAGGGCGGCTTCAGCCAGCTGGTGCTCGACGGCAAGCACGAGTTCGTCGAGCACTACAACTTCGACTCGCCCTACTGGAAAAACCGCAGCCGCGCCGATAACGCGCGCGTGGTGCAGGCGCTGAAGACCAACCTCAAGGACGTCGCCACCTACTTCCATGCCAACGCGCAGAAGACCAAGAGCATCGCCGACTACCAGCAAGCGGCGCGCTGGTATCGCGATTACCTGAAATCCTTCCCCGACGATGCGGACTCGGCACAAACCAACTACCTGCTGGCGGACGCGCTGTTCGAGAGCCACCAGTACGGGGAGGCGGCCGCGGAATACGAGCACACCGCCTACGGCTACCCGAAGAACGACAAGTCGGCGACCGCGGCGTACGCGGGCCTGGTCTCCTACCAGAAGGGGGAGGAGGGCTTGAGCGGTGCGGACAAGGATGCCTGGCACAAGCGCGCCACCGACGCCGGGGTCAAGTTCGCCCAGAGCTTCCCCGAGCATCCCGACAGCGCCGGCGTGCTCACGCGCAGCGCCGAGGAAATCTTCGCGCAGGGCGATCGGGCGCGCGCCATCAGCGTCGCGCAGTCGATACTCGCGCGTCAGCCGCCGGTCGACACCGCTAAGCAGCGCATCGCCTGGACCATCATCGCGCAGTCGCACTTCGACCAGGGCGAGTACGCCCAGGCGGAGCCCGCATTCGCGCAGGCGCGCCAACTGAGCGCCGGCGACGATAAGCTGCGCACTGATCTTACCGAGCGCCTCGCCGCGAGCGTCTACAAGCAGGGCGAGGCGCACCAGCAGGCCGGCGATGCGGGCGCTGCGGTAGAGGATTACCTGCGGGTCGCGCAGGTGGCCCCCGATTCGAAGATCCGCGCCAACGCGCAGTACGATGCCGCGACGCAGCTGATCGGGCTCAAGCAATGGCCGCGCGCCATCGGGGTGCTCGAGGATTTCCGCCGCCAGTTCCCGCAAAGCCCGCTGCAGCCGGAGGTGACGCGCAAGCTCGCCGTAGCCTATGCGGCCGCCGATCGTCCCGCCGAGGCGGCGGCGGAGTTCGAGCGCATCGCCGCGCGCCCGGGCGAGGAGCGCGCGGTGCAGCGCGAGGCGCTGCTGCAGTCGGCGGACCTGTATGCCAAGGCCGGCAACACCGGGAAGGCGACCGGCATGCTCGAGAAGTTCGTCGCGGCGAATCCCGAGCCGCTGGCCGATGCCGAGGAAGCGCGGCAGCGCCTGGCCGGCTACGCCCAGCAGAGCGGTGACGTCGCGCGGCGCGACCATTGGTACCAGGAGATCGTGCGCGCCGATGCGCAGGCCGGCGCGCAGCGCACCGAGCGCACCCATTACCTCGCCGCGAAGGCGCAGCTGGCTCTCGCGCAGCCGGCGCGCGATGCGTTCCGCGCGGTGCGGCTCAGCGCGCCGCTGAAGAAGAGCCTGATCGTGAAGCGCAATGCGCTCGAGACGGCGATGGACGGCTACAAGCGCGCCGCGGATTACCAGGTGGCCGAAGTGACGACCGCCGCGACCTACGAGATGGCCGGCCTGTACCGTACGCTCGCCCAGGATCTGCTGGCGTCGGAACGGCCGAAGAACCTCAAGGGCGAGGAGCTCGCCGAGTACAACTCGCTGCTGGAGGAGCAGGTGTTTCCCTTCGAGGAGCAGGCGATCAAGGCGTACGAGCTGAACACAGCACGCGCCCGCGACGGGGTGTACGACGAATGGGTGCGCAAGAGTTTCCAGGCGCTCGCGGAGCTCAAGCCCGCACGCTACGGCAAAACGGAGCTGACGCAGGATGTGGTCGCGAGCCTCGAGTGAGCCGTGCCGGCAATCGCGCCGCGCGCAGCCCTTGCGGCTGCTCGCGGTGCTGGCGCTGCTGCACGCGGCTGGCTGCCGCACCGCGTCGCCCCTGACGGAGCCGCCGGCACAGCCGCCCGCGGGCGCCGGCGCGGCGCTCGCGCACGGTGCGCCGGCTCCCGGCGCACCGGCCGGTGCCGCCGCGGCAACCACCGCCCCGGGTGCACCGACGGCCGCAGGGCTACCGGCGGCTGCACCCCATCCCGAGGTTCCCCCCGCGGCGCGCGCGGATTTCCAGCGCGCGGTGAATTTCATGCGTTCCGGCAACCTCGCCGAGGCGGAGCTCGGATTCAAACAGGTGTCCTTGCAGTACCCGCAGTTCGCAGCGCCGCTGGTCAACCTCGCGATCCTGCAACGCAAGGCGGGGCACCTCGAGGAGTCGGAAAAGACTCTGCAGAGCGCGATCGCGCGCGAGAGCGGCAGCGCCGTCGCCTGGACCGAGCTCGGCGTCACGCAGCGCCTGCGCGGGGAGTTCAAGGAGGCGGCGGCTTCCTACGAGCAGGCGATTGCCGCCGATGAGCATTACGCACCCGCGTGGCGGAACCTCGGCGTGGTCTGCGATCTCTATCTGGATGACCCGCAGCGCGCGCTCAAGGCCTTTGAGCAGTACAAGCAGCTCACGGGCGAGGAAAAACCCGTCAATGGGTGGATTGCGGAGCTGCGGCAGCGGCTCAAGCTCCCGTCGGTGAAGCCCCCGGCGGAAGCCGAGCCGGCGGCCCCGGCGAGCGCGCCCGCGGCGCCGGAGCAAGCTCCGCAGTCGCCGCCGGCGCAGAGCACGCCGCCTGCCGCGAGCGCGGCTGCGGCCGGCGCGCAGGCCTGAAGGAGAGCGAAACATGAGAGTCCGCCTGAGAGCGATGCACCTCGGTTCACTGTGTGCCGTGCTGTTGTGCACGCTGCCCGCAGTCCGCAGCGGAGCGCAGCAGAGCCCCGCGTCGCCGGCCACGTCGCCGGCGGCCCCGGCGGCGCAGGACATTCCCCGTCCGGACCAGCTCGAGCCAGGCGTGACCACGACGCCGACGCCAGCGCCCGCTGCGCCTCCGGCAGGCGCGGGGCAGTCAGGCGCCGGCCCCGCCGCCGCCTCCGGCGGTGCCGCCGCCCCTGGCGGTGCCGGCAAATCCGCCACCGCCAGCGCGGCCGCGAAGCCGGCGGCGGCCGCCCGTAAGGGCCCGGACCGGCTCGAGCTCGACACCACGGACATCACCGGCAACCGCGAGCTGCCCAAAGTGCTGTATATCGTCCCGTGGAAACACGCGGACCTCGGCGACCTGGCCGGCAGGCCGCCGAACAGCCTGCTGGACGAGGTGCTGCAGCCCCTCGACCGGGATGTCTTCCAGCGGGAAAACCGCTATTACGAGGCCCTGAAACCGGGCCAGGCTGCGTCAAAAACGGACGCGCCGCAGGGTTCGGATGCCAAGCCCTGACATATGGCGGCCGCATGATTGCAGATGAGAGCCAGATCGCAGCTTTTTAGGCTTATGTCATTCAGTTTTAGTTAGTCTCGGTGCTTGTTTTTGTGGTCTTTTTGCGCGGGAGTGTCAGATGGGCCTGTGGAACCTGATCGTGCGTTTCTTCCAGGGCGGCGGGGACTTCATGTACCCGATCGCCATCGTGTTCGTGATGGGTCTGGCGATCGCCATCGAACGCTATATCTATCTCACCCACACCGCGGTGCGTAACCGCGGCCTGTGGAACGAGATCGTGCCGTTGCTGTCGCAGGGCAACTTCCGCCAGGTCGCGCAGGCGACCTCGAAGTCGGACTCGGCCATCGGCCACATTCTCAACTACGGGTTGGCGCGCATTCAGTCGGCGCGTCGCCGCGACGACATCGAGAAGGCGATGGAAGAGAGCCTGATGGAGGTGGTGCCGCGGCTGGAGAAACGCACGCACTACCTGGCGACGTTCGCGAATCTCGCGACGCTGCTCGGGCTGCTCGGCACCGTCATGGGCCTGATCCGCGCCTTCGCCGCGGTCGCGACCGTCAACCCGGCGGAGAAGGCCAACCTGCTGTCGGCCAGCATCTCGGTGGCAATGAACTGCACCGCCTTCGGCCTGATGACCGCGGTGCCGCTGCTGTTCATCCACGCGTTCCTGCAGACCAAGACGACCGAGCTGATCGACAGCCTGGAGATGGCCTCCGTCAAGTTCCTGAACGCGATCACCGAGCGGCAGGCCGCGGCGCCGGCCGCGGCCTGAACTCAAGGCCACCGATCGCGATCGTGCCGCGGAAGGGCTGAAGGCGCATGCGCCGTTCGTATCAATATCGCAAGATGGAGCGCCACGCGCGCAAGCCAGCCGAGCTGCTGCTCGTGCCGATGATCGACATTTTCACGGTGCTGGTGACCTTCCTGCTCATGACCGCGGTGTTCTCGCGCACCGTGATCCTGCAGCTGAACCTGCCGGCGGCGCAGACCGAGTTCAAGGAGCCGCCGCCCGGGCTGCAGCTGGAGGTGATGGTGCGGAAGGATCAGCTGATGGTGGCCGACCGCAACACTGGTCCGCTGCACGCCGTTCCCAACACGGCCCAGGGCTATGACTACGACGGCCTCACGCAGTACCTGAAGTTCGTGAAGACGCGCTTCCCGGACAAGACCGACGCCAGCATCCTGCTCGAGCCGAACACCGCGTATGACACGCTGGTGCAGGTCATGGATCGCGTGCGGGTGTTCGAGACCGGGGAGGGCGCGAACACCGTGCAGGCCGAACTGTTCCCGGACATTTCCATCGGCGATGCTCCGGCGGCCGATGAGGCCGCGCCCGGCACGCCTCCCGCAGCGGCCACCGGCGCGCCGGCAGGCGCGGCCCCGCTAGCCAGAGCACCTGCCGCCGCGGCGGCTCCCAGCGGGGTGCATCCATGAGCATGTCCAGCCGCGCGCTGCGCATGGCGCAGCACCATCTGCGCAACCGCGCCGACGCGCAGCTCAACCTCATTCCGCTGATCGACATCCTGTCGGTGATGGTGGCGTTCCTGCTGGTGTACTCGACCGAGGTCGAGGTGATCCAGAACGCCAAGGGCATCGAGATCCCGCAGTCGACCGCGCAGACCGCGCCGAAGCAGTCAGTGGTGGTGATGATCACCAAGACCGACCTGTTCGTGCAGGGGGAGTACATCACCTCCGTGGCCGACATCCGAGCGGCCCAGGGGCCGCTGGTGGAGCCGCTGCGCGCCGCGCTCAAGCGGCCCCTGCTGGTGGGCCGGGAAATGACCGAGCGCGACCTGGCGCAGCGCGAGATCACCATCATGGCGGACAAGGCGCTGCCGTATGAGGTGCTCAAGCGTGTGATGGCGACCTGTACCGACGCCGACTACGGGCGCATCTCGCTCGCGGTCATCCAGAAGGAGAAGCCGGTGGCGGCCGGCCAGTTCAAGCCGGCGTAAGGGAAGACGATGCTGCTCGCCCCGTATTACCGTGAATATGAGCTGCCGTGGGAAGGCGATCCCGAGTCGGCGGCGCGCTTTCGCCGCATCCTGCGCGTGCTGCTCATCATCTTCGTGCTGCTCGGCATCCTCTTTCCGCTGCTGCCGACGCCGAAGCGCGCGGCGTTCGAGGACGTGCCGGAGCGGCTGGTGCACGTGATCGAGAACACTCCCAAGCCGCCGCCTCCTCCTCCTCCTCCTCCCAAGCCGGAGGAGAAACCGAAGATCGAGCCGAAGCTTACGATGGTGCAGCCGCCGCCGGTCGATCAGCACCAGAAGGCGCACGAGAAGGCGCAGAAGCAGCTGAATCAGGTGAAGGATGAGCTGGCGGATCTGCGCGACGTCATGGACCTGACGCCGCTCGAGACCAAGAACCTTTCCGGCGCAGTGGGCGCGGACGCGCACGCCGAGCGCTCGCTGATCACCTCCAAGGTAGGCGTCGGCAGCGGTGGCATCACTTCCGCGAACAGCAGCCGCGGCTTCGGCAGCGGCGCGGGCTCGCTCAGCGGCCACGACACCACCGCGGTGAGCTCAGGGATAGTGCATTCCGGGCTCAACAGCCGCGGCCCGGCGGCCAGCGGCGGCGGCGGCAAGGCGGCGCGCTCGCGCGAGGAGATCGAGCTCATCTTCGACCGCAACAAGGGCCGCATCTACAGCCTGTACGCGCGGGCCTTGCGCGACAACGCGGAGCTGCAGGGCAAGCTGGTGCTGGAGTTCACCATCGCGCCGAGCGGCGAAGTCACCATGTGCCGCGTGGTCTCCAGCGAGCTGAAGGACCCGGAGCTCGAGAGCAAGATCGTGGCGCTGGTGCGGCTGTTCCGTTTCGAGTCCAGGGATGTCGACACCATCACCACCACCAAACCGATCGACTTTTTCCCGGCGTGACCGCCACGAGTACCTCATGAACCTCAATTCCGAAATCGAGTTCTTCTCAGAGCTGCGCGTCGTCGACAAGGCGCGGCTGCTCAACCTGTTCCTGCATGAGCTCGCCGAGGAGGCGAAGGGCACGTACGGTCCGGGCGCCGAGCAGGTCCACGACGGCGCGCACCTGCGCTTCGTGAACGAGCTGTACTACCGGCTGACGCGCGTCATCGAGCAACTGCTCGCCGAGGAAGCCACGCGGCCGGCGGACGACGTGGTGCTGCGCATGCTGCTGGCGCCGCGGGTCGACAAGGTCGCCGAGCGGCTGGTATTCAACGCCTACGGGCGCGCCATCCAGGGATTCGAGAGCTACGATACGACGGTGTTGATGGGCTCGTGAGGCCCGCTTAGGCTCATAATCAGGTTTTCCCGCACTCCCGGGACGACCGATGAACATCGCAGCGCGCGCCCTGCTCGGCACCCTGGCTATCGCCGCCGCCGCGGCGTTCGGCGCGGACGCGGAACCTCCCGCCACCTTGCTGCGCCCGGCGCAGGTATGGACGGCGGGCGAGCCGCTGCACACCGGCTGGGTGGTGCTGGTGCGCGGTGCGCAGCTGCTATACGCCGGGCCACCGGGCTTGCTGCCGCCAGCCGCCGATGCACGGATCGTCGAGCTTCCCGGGGCCACGCTGCTGCCGGGCCTGATCGACGCGCATTCCCACCTGTTCCTGCACCCCTACAACGAGACCCCCTGGAACGACCAGGTACTGAAGGAGCCGGTACCCTACCGCACGCTGCGCGCCGCGCAGCAGGCACGTGCGACGCTGCTCGCCGGGTTCACCAGCCTGCGCGACCTGGGAACCGAAGGCGCGGAGTACGCCGACGTGTCGCTGAAGCGCGCGATCGAGGAGGGCATGATCCCGGGCCCGCGCCTGTTCGTCGCCACCCGCGCCATCGTGGCCACCGGCAGCTACGGCCCGGCGCCGCGCGGTTTGCGTCCGGACGCGTGCTGTACGCCGCAGGGGGCGCAGGAAGCGAGCGGCGTGGCCGAGGTGGTGCGCGCAGTGCGCGAGCAGGCCGGCCGCGGGGCGGACTGGATCAAGCTGTACGCGGACTACCGCTGGGGTCCGGACGGCACGCAGCAGCCGACCTTCACCGAGGAGGAGCTGCGTGCGGCGGTCGAGGCGGCGCACTCATCGGGGCGCCCGGTGGCGGTGCACGCCACCACCGCCGAAGGCATGCGCCGCGCGGTGCTCGCAGGGGCCGACACCATCGAGCACGGCTTCAACGGCACGCCGGAGGTGTTCCGGCTGATGGCCGCGCACGGCGTCGCTTACCTGCCGACGCTCACCGCGGTCGAGGCGTACGCGGAGTACTTCGAGCACTACGTGGCCGGCAGCACGCCGCCGACCGCCGCGATGGAGCAGGCGCAGCGCGCCTTCAACCTGGCGATGAAGGCGGGCGTCACCATCGGCTGCGGCAGCGATGTCGGGGTGTTCGCACACGGCACTAACTACAGGGAGCTCGAGTGGATGGTGCGCGACGGCATGACGGCGGTGCAGGCGCTGACCGCCGCCACGCACACCGATGCGCAGATCCTGCGCCGCGCGGACCTCGGGCGCATCCGCGCCGGCATGCGTGCCGACCTCATTGCGGTGAGCGGCGATCCGACCCACGACATCGCCGCCACCGAGCACGTGCTGTTTGTCATGAAGGACGGCGTGATCTACCGGGGGCCGATGAACCTCACGAGCGCGCCAGGCGCTCCAGCGCCGCGTCCGTGAGCCGGAACGTGGTCCACTCCTCGTGGGCCACGGCACCGAGCTTGCGATAGAAGGCGATCGCCGGCGCGTTCCAGTCGAGCACCGCCCAGTCGAGCCGCGCGCAGCCGCGCGCAACTGCGGTGCGCGCCAGCCAGGCCAGCAGCAGCCGGCCGATACCTAAGCCGCGTGCCTGCGGCCGCACGAACAGATCCTCGAGGTACAGTCCCGGCTTGCCGCGCAGGGTCGAGAAGTTATGGAAGAAGAGCGCGAAGCCCACCGGCTCGGCCTCGAGGCAGGCAAACACCACTTCCGCAAAGGGGCGCGGACCGAACAGCGCCACCGCCAGATCCGCCTCGGTCGCCACCGCCTGCTCGGCGAGGCGCTCGTAGACGGCGAGCTCGCGGATGAACGAGCGCACCTCGCCGAGCTCGTGGGGAGCCGCCGGACGGATGATGATGTTGTCGCGCATGCGTGCCGCACTCCTTCAGCCGGTGCTCTGCAGTCCCTTGGCAATGCCACCGACGCTCGCCTGCAGCGCCTCGAACAGGTCGCGGTCCTCGCGCCCCGAGGCACGCCAGCGCTGCAGCAGGTCCACCTGCATCAGGTTCATGGGGTCGAGGTACGGGTTGCGCAAACGGATCGCGCGTTGCAGCGTCGGATCGGATGCGAGCAGCTCGCCGCTGTCCTTCACGGCGAGCACCTGCTCGCGTGCCAGCTGGTACTCGGCGCGCAGCTGTGCCGCAAAATGCTGCAGCGGCTCGGGGGCGAGCGCGTCGTAGTAGCGGGCAATGTCGGGGTCGGCGCGCGCCAGCATGGTCTCGACGTCATCGATGAGATTGCGCAGGAAGAACCACCCGCGGCTCTCCTCGCGCAGCGCCGCGAGGCCGTACTGCGCCACCACCGCGGCGAGCCCGCTGCCGGCGCCGTACCAGCCGGGCAGCATGTAGCGCGACTGGGACCAGGCGAACACCCAGGGCACCGGCAGCAGCCCGGCGATGCCCGCCTGCGCGGAGCGATGCACCGAGCGCGCGCCGATCTGCATGCGCTCGATCACGTCGATCGGCGTCACCGCCTGGAAGAACTCCCAGAACTGCGGCTGCTCGTAGACCAGCTGGCGGTAGGCGGTGCGGCTCGCCTCGGCCAGCAGCGCGGCGAGCTCGAGCTGCCGCGGCGCATCGTCGATGAGGCCGCCGCCGCGCAGCGCGGCGGTGGTGAGGCTCAGGGTGTTGAAGGCGCGCTCGAGCGTGCGCATGGCGATCGGGCGCAGTCCATAGCCCTGTTTGACCGTCGCACCCTGTTCGCGGATGCGCAGCACCCCGTCCACCGCTCCGGCGGGCGCCGCCCGCACGATCGACTCGATGCGTCCGCCACCGCGCGCCAGACTCCCGCCGCGTGCATGAAACAACACCGGCTGCTCACCGGCGGCGGTCAGCACGCGCGCCAGGTCGCGCTGTGCCTGGTGAATCACGATCCGCGAAGCGCAGGTGCCGCCCTCCTTGTTGCTGTCGGAATAGCCGATCAGTACGCACTGGCGGCGGCCGTGCGCCTCGAGATGGCGGCGGTACAGCGGCTCTGCGAGCAGCTCCCCGAGCGTCGTGCCGCAGGCGGCGAGCGCCTCGCTGCTCTCGAACTGCGGCGCGATCGGCAGCGCCACCTCGCCGCTGCGCTTGTCGTAGGCGCCCGCCCAGCGGGCCAACAGCAGTGCCGCCAGCACGTCGTCCGCGCCGCTGGCACCGCTCACGATGAAGTAACCGATGGCTTGCGTCCCGTAACGGTGCCGGCCCTGCATGATCGCCTCGAATACCGCCAGCGTGCGCCGCCCCAGGGCATCGAGCTCGGCCACCGGGCCGCGATCCTTCTCCAGCGCTGCGACCAGCAGCTCGCGCCGCTCGCGGCTGCTGCGCGCGAGCCAGCCGCGATCGTCGCAGCCGCGCGCGATCACCTGGTGCAGCACACCGGCACTCTGGCGCACGTCGAGCGTCGCCAGGTGAAAGCCGAAGGTGTCGATACGCCGCAGCAGCCGCTCCACATAGAACAGCCCCGCGTTCACTCCCTTGTTGGCCCTGAGGCTGGTCGCGATCAGCGTGACATCGTCGCGGAACTGTCGCGCACTCTCGTAGCCGCTGGCGCGACCCTCGTACACGCCGCGCAGCCGCTCGCCGAGCTGCGCGAGGAACACGCGGTAGGGCATGCGGTCGTGCCGCGCCGGGGTGATGGCGCGCGCGCCGGGCAGCAGCCGCATGTACTCCTCGAGGCGCTTGCCGAGCTCGGCCGAGGCGGCCACGCGGCTGGCGCTCTGCGATAGCCGCTGCGCGAGCTGCTGGCATTCGGCGAAGTAGCTGCCGACGATCACCTGGTGCTGGCGCGCCAGGGTCTCGCGGATCGTCTTGGCGTGCACGTCCGGGTTGCCGTCCATATCGCCGCCCGCCCAGGAGCCGATGTGCAGCAGCGGCGGCACGCGCCGCGCGCTGGCCCGCGGCTCGTCGGCGTACAGCTTGTCGAGCGCCTGGGCGATCTCCTCGTAGAAGGCGGGTACCACGCGGTACAGGACCTCGACGAGATAGAACAGGATCTGCTCGCGCTCGTCCGCCACCGTGAGGCGCTCGCGCGGCAGCTCCTCGGTCTGCCACGCGGCGGTGAGCTCCATGCGCACGTTGTTCCACACGCTGCGCGACTCGTGCGGCGTCAGGCCCGGATCGAGCCGCTCCAGCAGCCGCTGCGCGATGCGCTGCTGCTGGCGCAACAGCGTGCGGCGGCTGGCTTCGGTGGTGTGCGGCGCGAACACCGGCTCGATCGACAGGCTGCCGATCAGCTCGAGCACCTGCGTTTCGCTCAGGCCGCGCGCCTTGAGCGCGCCGATCGCATCCTCTACGCCGCCCGGTTGCGGGCGCTGGCTGTCCTTGAGGAAGTACTCGCGGCGGCGGCGGATGCGGTGCACGCTCTCGGCGAGGTTGACGACCTGGAACCAGGTGGCAAAGGCGCGCACCAGGTCGCGCGCCAGCGCCGGCGGTCGGCCGCGCACGCGCGCGGCGAGCGCGGCGCGCGCTGCGCTTTCGCCGGCCCGCCCGCGGATCGCGGCGGTGCGGTCCTGCTCGACCAGCTCGAGCAGCTGGGCACCGCCCTGCTCGCGCAGAATCTCGCCCAGCAGCGCACCGAGCGCATGCACGTCATCGCGCAGCGGCTCGTGTCGGGGCGGAAAGTGAACGTCGTCGCGGTGCACTTCAGGCGTGCCAGGGGTTGCAGTTGATGATGAATCCGGCGAGACGGCTGCGGTGCATGGCCTTGGCTCCTGCGTTGCGCGCTGAACGCATTGTAACGACCCGCGCGGCGCGAGTTTCTAAGTCCCGCGGCGACCGCCGAGCGCGGCCACGGCCGTAGCGAGCAGCAGCACGGCCGATATGCCGAGCGCGGCGTGCAGGCCGGGAATGAAGCTGCGCGCGTGCGCGACCAGGGAGCCGAACAGCGCCACGCCCAGCACGCTGCCGCTCTGGCGTGCAGAGTTGAGAACAGCGGCGGCGAGCCCGGAGCGCTCCTTCGGAACACTGCCGAGCAACGTCGAGGTGAGCGGTGGCACCAGCAGGCCGAGACCTGCGCCCAGGGTCAGCAGCTGCGCGCCGAGACCCCAATAGCGGCTGCCGCGGGAGATGCCGAGCAGGCCGATGCACGCCAGCGCGGCGATGCCGGCGCCGAGCGCTATCACGGCGGGCGCCCCGAAGCGCTCGCTCGCGCGCGGTGCTAACAGGTTGAGCGGCAGCACCGCCGCCAACATCGGCATGAAGGCCAGCCCGGTGGCGACCGGCGTCATACCGTTGATCTGCTGAAAGTACAGGCTGAGAACGAAGATCAGACCGTAGAACGCCACGTTCACGAGCAGTCCGCACAGCGACATCAGCGAGAACAGCCGCTGCCGGAACAGCGCGAGCGGCAGCATCGGCTGCGGTGTGCGCCGTTCCTGCAGCACAAAGAGCACGGTCAGGATGGCAGCGACGACCATGCCGGCCACGATCCACGGGCTGCCCCAGCCGACTACGCCGGCTGTGATCATCGCGGCAGCCAGGCAGCCCAGGGCGCCGATCGCCAGACCCTGGCCCGGCAGATCGAGTTCGCGAGCGGGCGACACGGTCGTCTCCGTGGCGTACCGCCACGTCAACCACAGGCCCGCGAGCCCGATGGGAAGATTCACCAGGAAGATGCTGCGCCACCCGTGCAGTGCGACCAGCGCCCCGCCCGCCAGCGGGCCGACCGTGAGGGCGAGGCTCGCTCCGGCGGCCCAGATACCGACCGCACGGCCGCGCTCCGCGGCGTCCGGGTACGCATGATTGAGCAGGGCCAGCGAGTTGGGCACGAGCAGAGCTGCACCCACGCCCTGCAGCGCCCGCCCGGCAATCAGCAGCGCAATGCCCGGTGCGAGCGCACAGGTGAGCGAAGCACCCGTAAAGATGGCAAACCCGGCGACGAACACCCGCTTGGCGCCGATGCGATCGCCAAGTGCACCCGCTGTCAGTATCAAGGCGGCGAAGGCAATCGTATAGGTGCTGACGATCCACTGCAGCTCGGCGATGCCGCCGCCGAGGTCCCGGCCGATGCTGTTGATCGCCGTGTTGACTATGGTGACGTCGAGCTGCACGACGCCATAGCCGAGACTCATGGCGGCGAGCGTCAGCCGGTGAGCGGGCTTGGCAAACACTGCGGTTACGGCGCTGCGCCTGGGGAATCTTCAGCCGGCGAGCAGCACAGCTTCGGCCCGCTCCAGCTCGGCCGGCGGTCCGTAGATGACCACGATGTCGCCGTCGCGCAGCACGGTGTCGGCGGCCGGTTCGCGGCCGAGGATGCCCTGGCGGCGCACGCCGGTGAAAGTCACGGCGACACCGCGGGCGCGCACCTCGCCGAGGCTGCGCCCCACGGCCCACGCCCCGGGCGGCACCACCACCGACTTGATCTCCTCGCGTGATTCGAGCGGCTCGTCGAGCGGGTGTTCGTCGCCGTGGCCGTGCCGCACGATATTCCTCAGCACCGCGTAGCGGTTGCGGCGGATGTCGCCGAGCGTGCGCAGCACGCGCGACACCGGCACGTGCAGCAGCATCAGCACGTGCGACACCAGCATCAGGCTCGCCTCGAAGGTTTCCGGCACCACGTCGGTGGCGCCCGCGTCCTGCAGCTCCTTGAGCTGCGCGTCGTCCTGGGTGCGCACCAGCACCGGCAGCTCCGCGCGCAGCCGCCGCGCGCTGCGCAGAATGCCGAGTGAGGTGGCGGGATCGGAAAAGCTGATGACCAGGGTGCTGGCGGTCGCGATACCCGCCTTGGCCAGCATCTCCTCGTCCGCCGAATCGCCGTACATCACCGGGTCGCCCGCCTGGCGCGCCGCGCGGATGCGCGCCGGGTCGAGGTCGAGAGCGATGTACTCGAAGCCCTGCCCCTCGAGCACCCGCGCCACGTTCTGGCCGACGCGCCCGAAGCCGCAGAGGATGACGTGCTCGCGCTGCGCGATCTCCGCGGTCGCCGACTGCTCGCGCTCAATGGCGGTGGTGGGCGGCGCCTGCTCGTGCAGCAGCCAGCGCGCCACGCGCTTGTTGTTGCTGAGAATCAGCGGGCTCAGGACCATCGACAGCACGATCGCCACCACCAGCGGCTGGCCGCTCGCGGGGGGCACCAGCCCCGCCTGCAGCAGCATGCTGCACAGGGCGATGCCGAACTCGCCACCGATCGCCACCACGATGCCGGTGCGCAGCGCCTTGAAGCGCGAGTCGGTAAAGGGGCGCGTCACTACGCCGGCGATCGCCGCTTTGAGGATTACCAGGGTCGCGAGCATCAGCACCACAACGCCGAGACCGCTCGGACGTCCCAGCAGGCGCACGTCGAGCAGCATGCCGACCGAGATGAAGAACAGCCCGAGAAGGATGTCGCGGAATGGGCGGATGACCGACTCGATCTGGTGCCGGTATTCGGTCTCGGCGAGCATCATGCCGGCGAGGAACGCGCCGAGCGCGAACGACAGGCCGGCGAGGTGCGACACCCAGGCCGAGGCGAGCACCACCAGCAGCACCGCGAGCGTGAACAGTTCGCGCAGGCGGCTGTGGGCGATCTCGTGGAACAGCGGCCGCAGCAGCCAGCGGCCCGCGGCGAGCACCGCCACGATGGCGAGCACGCCGCCGATCAGCGTCAGCGCACTTTCGCCGAGACGGAAGCGGTCCGCGCCGGCGGCGAGCAGACCGCCGAGGGCGAGGAACGGTACGAAGGCCAGGTCCTGGAACAGCAGTATCGCGAAGGCGAGGCGGCCGTGCGTGCGGTTGAGCTCGGCGCGCTCGGTGAGCTGCTGCAGCAGGATGGCGGTCGAGCTCATCGCCACCGCCCCGCCGAGCACGATGGCGGTGAGCCACGGCAGCCCGAGCAGCAGCCGGCCGAGGGCGGCAAACGCGGTGCTGGTCGCCAGCACCTGCAGCGCGCCGAGGCCGAAGACCTCGCGCCGCATCGCCAGCATGCGCGGCAGCGAGAATTCCAGCCCGAGAGTGAACAGCAGGAAGGCCACCCCGAGCTCGGCCAGCAGCCGTGTGGTGTCCGAATCGGGCACCACGGCCAGCGCGTGCGGCCCGAGCAACAGTCCGGTGAGCAGGTAGGCGAGGCCCGTGGGCAGCGACAGGCGCCGCACCAGGGTCACGAGGAACACCGCTGTGGCGAGCAGTATCAGGACCTGGGAAAGCGGGCCGAGCATGGCGCCAACTTAGACCGCGGCCGCGCGCGGGCGCAACGGCGCGGCCGCACGGCTCACCCGGCCGCGGTGACGGAAGCCGGTGGGCGGCCCGCCGCAGCGGGTCGTCCGCTGGTCAGATGCCGGACTGCCAGGTGCTGGGCATGCCGGCCTTACCGATCGCGTCTTCGATCGCCAGACAGGCGTGGCGCGCCTCCGGCTGTGCGCGCAGGCTGCGGGCGATCGAGTTCAGGAACCGGCACATGAGTGCCAGGTTCGGGTGAGTCGTGTGCAGTTGCTCTTCGACGCGATCTATCGCCTCGATCAGGTCCTCCTGATCGCAGCTTGGAAAGGTCATGCTCGTGACGGCATGTTGTACGGAAACCAGCGCCTGATGTATTGCGGCCTGTTGCGTCCCATCCATGGGCACAAATTTGAACCCGTTTCAGGAAAGCCGCAAGCCCTGGGGACCTGCGGCCGATGCGGCGGCGCGACGCTGCAGAAAACAGCCCCGCCCCTCGCGGGGCGGGGCCTCATCAGGCGCTGCGAGGATTACTTCGCAGGTGCGTTCGAGGTATCGGCCGAAGGAGTCGTCTTGGTGGAGGCCGCCTTCTTATGCTTCTTGTGATGCGGCTTGGGCGTGGCCGTGCTCGACTGGTCGGTGGGCGTGGTGGTCGGCGCGTCAGCGGCGAACACCGGGCCGGCGATCAGGGCCAGAGCAACGACGGGAATGAGCTTCTTGAACATCGATGTGGTCTCCAAAGTAAGAAGGACGGGCTGCGTGCTTCGGAGGGTGTCTGACCGGCATGGGCTTGCGCTGCGGCTCCCACAGCCAAGCCAGGCCCTCAGCTCCGAAGCGGCCGTATTATGACTGGATTCCCCGGCGCCAAGGGCCGTATGACCGCAACGTAATGTTCGCGCCAGGTGCGCCATAAGATACTGATATCTCTGATATTATTGTCATTCCCCCGCGAAGCTCACGAGCGTGCGCACCGGCACGTCCAGCCCCTGCAGGCGCGCCGAGCCCCCGAGGTCCGGCAGGTCGATGATGAAGCACGCCGCGAGGATGTGCGCGCCGAGCGAGCGCAGCAGCTGCACCGCCGCACACGCGGTGCCACCGGTCGCGATCAGGTCATCGACCAGGATGATGCGCTCGCCGGCGGCAAGCGCATCGCGGTGCATCTCCATCTCGTCGAGGCCGTACTCGAGGGAATAGGCGACCCGCACGGTGGTGTGCGGCAGCTTGCCCTTCTTGCGGATCGGCACGAACCCCGCCGACAGCTGATGTGCGAGCGCACCGCCGAGGATGAAGCCGCGTGCCTCGATGCCGGCGACGCGCTCGATGCGCTCGGTGCGCCATGGCAGGACCAGCCGCTCCACCACCTCGTGAAAGACGCGCGCGTTGCCGAGCAGCGTGGTGATGTCGCGGAACATCACCCCGGGCCGCGGGTAGTCGGGGATGGTGCGGATGGCGTCGCGAATCTCGTCGAGCGTGGCGGAGCTCATGGGGTCATTCTCCCGGCGCGGCGCCACACCAGCGTACGGTTGTTGGCGGGCATGGCGTGATCGGCGCTGAAGTTCAGTCCCTGCGCCTGCGCCAGCGCATCGAGCGCCTCGAAATCGCGCAGCCCGCTCAGCGGGTCGCGCTCGCGCAGGTAAGCGTCGAAGGCGGCGTTGCTGTCGCTGGTGGGCCGGCCGCGGAAGCGAAACGGCCCGTACACGCACAGCACGCCGGGCGCGGCGAGCAGCGCGCCTGCGCCGGCGAAGAACTGCTCGACCGCTTGCCACGCCATGATGTGCAGCGTGTTGGCGCTGAACACCGCATCCGCCGCCGTCACAGGCCAGGGGCGCACGCACACGTCGAGCGCCAGCGGTGCGCGCAGGTTGGGCAGCTGTGCAGCGCGGATGCGTTCGGCCAGTGGTGCGAGATTCGCCGGCAATTCGCTCGGCTGCCAGGTGAGCCGCGGCAGGTGCGCGGCGCAATGCACCGCATGTTGCCCGGTGCCGCTGCCGATCTCGAGCAGCCGCTCGCAGCCGGCGAGCTCGCCGCGCAGCACCGCGAGGATCGGCTCCTTGTTGCGTTCGCAGGCCTCCGACGACACGGTCAGCATGCGCGGAAGTCTGCGACAATGCGGCCATGCAAGCCATAGATGCCCTGCTGACGCGCCGCTCCGCCCGGGCGCTGACCGAGCCGGCGCCCGATGCGGGAGCGCTCGAGCTGATCTTCGCCAGCGCCGTGCGTGCCCCGGATCATGGGCGGCTGCGCCCGTGGCGCTTCGTGATCATGCGCGGCGCGGCGCGCGAGCGCTTCGGCGAGCTGCTGGCCGCGCACCTGCGTCGCGCACATCCGCACACGGACGAGGAGTCGCTGCGCCGCGAGCGCCTCAAGGCGCTGCGCGCGCCGCTCATCGTGGCGGTCGCCGCGCGCTGCAACCCGGCGGTGAAAATACCGCTCATCGAGCAGGTGCTGTCCGCGGGGGCGGCAGCGCACGCCATGATGCTCGCCGCGCTGGCGCTCGGCTTCGGTGCCATGTGGAAGACCGGCGGGCCGGCCTATGACGCTGAGGTGAAGACCGCACTCGGACTGGCGGCGGACGATGCCATCGTCGGCTTCCTCTACCTCGGCACCGAAGCGGGGACGCAGCCGCCGGTGGCGCCCAGCGAGTGGCGCGACCTGGTGCACGAGCTGCCGGCAGCTTAGATTATGAAACTGGCGTCGTGGGTGGCTGCGCTTCTGGCCGTTGGCACGTGCGTCGCACAGCCCGTCGAGGAGAAACCGGTGTCCGCAACTTCCACGCCCGCGGCGCGCGCCGCGGCTGCCGGCACGCTGCCGGCAGCACCCCCCGCGCAAGCCAATCGTCCGGCCATCGGCGATTTCGGTGTGGATCTGGCCGCCGGCGATCCGCACGTCAGGCCGGGCGACGACTTCTTCGCCTATGCCAGTGGCACCTGGTACGCCGCCTTTACGATCCCGGCCGATCACGCCAGCTTCGGTCCCTTCGACAGGCTCGATGAGCTCTCCAAGGAGCGCGTGCGCGGCATCATCGAGCAGGCCGCCGCGGCGCATGCGGCGCCGGGCACTCCCGAGCAGCAGATCGGCGACTACTACGCCGCCTACATGGACGAGGCGGCCATCGAGCAGCGCGGGCTCGCGCCGGCGCAGGCGGATCTGCAGCGCATCGCGGCGGCCAAGACGCCCGAGGCAGTGGCGCGGCTGTTCGGCGAGCCGGGTTTCGCATCGCTGTTCGATGTGCAGCTGCCGGCGGATTTCAGAAATCCCGATCGCTACAGCGTCTTCATCAGCGAATCCTCGCTCGGGCTGCCCGACCGCGATTACTACCTGAAGGATGACCCGCAGCTCAAGGAGCTGCGCAGCAGCTACGTCGCCTACATCGCGGAGATGCTGACGCTCGGCGGCGTGAGTGATCCGTCCGCCAAGGCGCGCGACATCATGGCCCTGGAGACCGCCGCGGCCAAGGTGCAGTGGCCGATCGAGCGGCGGCGCGACGTCGATGCCATCTACAACCCGCGCAGCCGGGCGCAGCTGCTCGCCTTCGCGCCCGGTTTTCCATGGCCGGCGTTTCTCGGGGTGCAGCAGCTCGGCACGCGCGAGCAGCTGGTGCTCGGCGAGCTCAGCGCCATCCACGATCTGGCCGCACTGTTCGCGCACACGCGCATCGACACGCTGCAGGCGTTCCTCACCTTCCATTACCTGAGCAGCCACGCACCCTACCTGCCCAGGCGGTTCGACGCGGCGCGCTTCGCCTTCTACGGACAGACGATGCGCGGCCAGCCGCAGCAGCGCGAGCGCTGGAAGCGCGCGGTGGATGCGGTCGACGACGCGCTCGGCGAGGCGGTCGGGCGGTTGTACGTCGCGCAGTACTTCCCAGCCGAATCCAAGGCGAAGATGCAGCGCCTGGTCAGCGACTTGGAGAGCGCGCTCAGCGAGCGCCTCGATGCACTCGAGTGGATGACTCCCGAGACCCGGACGCGCGCCCACGAGAAGCTCGCGGCGTTCACGCCCAAGATCGGCTACCCCGACAAGTGGAAGGACTATGCCGCGCTGCTGGTGCGACGCGACGACCTGCTCGGCAACGTGCGGCGCGCCGCCGAGTGGCAGTGGAACTACCAGATCGCGCGGCTCGACCAGCCGGTCGACCGCGCCGAATGGCAGATGACGCCGCAGGAGATCAACGCCTACTACAATCCCTCCAACAACGAGATCGTGTTCCCGGCTGCCATCCTGCAGCCGCCGTTCTTCGATCCCAACGCCGACGCCGCGGTCAACTACGGCGCCATCGGCGCGGTGATCGGACACGAGATGGGTCACGGTTTCGACGACCAGGGACGCAAGTTCGGACCCGACGGGGCGATGCAGGACTGGTGGACCGCGCAGGACGCGCAGGCGTTCACGGCGCGCACCGCGCGGCTCATCCGCCAGTTCTCCGAGTTCGAGGCGCTGCCGGGACTGAAGGTCAACGGGGCTAACACCATCGGTGAGAACATCGGCGACCTGGGCGGCCTCAACATGGCGTACGCGGCCTACCACCTCTCGCTCCAGGGGCAGCCCGCGCCGCTGATCGACGGACTGAGCGGCGATCAGCGCTTCTTCCTCGCCTACGCGCAGGTGTGGCGCGAGAAGTACCGCGACGGCGCGCTGCGCGAGCTGGTGATGTCGGACGTGCACAGCCCGGCGCGCTTCCGCGTCAACGGGCCGCTGCCGAACGTCGACGCCTGGTACGGCGCTTTCGACGTGCAGCCGGGCGACAAGCTCTACATCAAGCCCGAGGAGCGGGTAAGGATCTGGTAGCGCAAGCGCGAGGTTTTGCGCGAGCGCGGCCCCCCGAAACGCCTTTTTTGCGCTCGCGGCTGCGCCTACGGTTTGACCACCGCGAGTATGACGATTGTCAGCAGCAGCAGCGCCGGCAGCTCGTTGAACCAGCGGTACCAGCGCTGCGAGTGCCGCGCCTGGCCGGAGCGCAGCGCGCGCATCTGCCGCAGGCAGGCGCCGTGGTAGCCGACCAGCAGCGCCACCAGCAGCAGCTTGGCGCGCATCCAGCCGAACGCCAGGTAAGCGGGCGCGGCCGCGATCATGGCGATACCGAACGACATGGCGAGCAGCGCGCCCAGACTCATGAGGAAGAACAGCCGTCGCTCCATGACGATGAAGCGCGCCACCCCGGGCGCATCCGTGGTGGCGACGTGGTACACGAACAGCCGCGGCAGGTAGAACAGCCCGGCGAACCAGGTGACCACGAACACCACGTGCAAAGCCTTGAGCCACAGCATCGACGCCGATTGTAGCCAAGCCGCCGCACCACTGCGGGCGGCTCTGGTAGCATTCACCGTCCCCCTAATTACTCACACACGGCACTGACATGTCCGACACCCCGGCCCCCGCTACGCCCTTTCCCAGCAACATCGAGATCGCGCAGCGCGCGCGCATGCTGCCGATCGTGTCCCTGGCGCGCGAACGGCTGGGGATACCCGAGGAGAGCCTCGAGTCGTACGGGCGTTACAAGGCCAAGGTGTCTCTCGACTACGTGGCCCAGCTCGCCGACCGCCCCGACGGCAAGCTGATCCTGGTCACGGCCATCTCGCCGACCCCGGCCGGCGAGGGCAAGACCACCACTACGGTGGGGTTGGGCGATGCCCTCAACCTGATCGGCAAGCGCGCCATGCTGTGCCTGCGCGAGCCGGCGCTCGGGCCGGTGTTCGGCGTGAAGGGAGGCGCAGCGGGCGGCGGCTACTCGCAGGTGGTGCCTATGGAGGACATCAACCTGCACTTCACCGGCGACTTCGCCGCCATCGCGCTCGCCAACAACCTGCTCGCCGGCCTCATCGACAACCACGTCTACCAGGGCAACCAGCTCGGCTTCGACGTGCGCCGCATCACCTGGCGGCGCGTGGTCGACGTGAACGACCGGGCGCTGCGCAACATCGTCATCGGCCTGGGCGGCACCGCCAACGGCGTACCGCGCGAAGACGGCTTCGACATCGTGGTCGCCTCCGAGGTCATGGCGATCCTGTGTCTGGCGAGCGACCTGGCGGATCTCAAGGAGCGCCTCGGCCGCATCGTGGTCGGCTACCGCGCCGACGGGCAGCCGATCCTGGCCCGCGACCTCAAGGCGCACGGCGCCATGACGGCGCTGCTGAAGGGCGCGCTCGCACCGAATCTGGTGCAGACGCTCGCCAACAACCCGGCGTTCATCCACGGCGGACCGTTCGCCAACATCGCGCACGGCTGCAACTCGGTGCTCGCGACCCGCACCGCGCTCAAGCTCGCCGATTATGTGGTGACCGAGGCCGGGTTCGGCGCCGACCTGGGGGCGGAGAAGTTCGTCGACATCAAGTGCCGCAAGGCCGGCCTCACGCCGCGCGCCGCGGTGATCGTCGCGACCGTGCGGGCGCTGAAGTATCACGGCGGCGTGGAGCTCGCCGACCTCAAGAGCGAGAACCTCGCCGCGCTCGACAAGGGGGCGGTCAATCTCGAGCGCCACGTCGACAACGTGCGCAATCGCTACGGGCTGTCGTGCGTGGTGGCCATCAACCGCCGCGCCGAGGACAGCGAGCGGGAGATCGCCCAGCTGATCGAGCGCTTCGCCGCGCAGGGCGTCAAGGTGATCAGCGCCACGCATTTCGCCGACGGCGGCCCCGGTGCCGTGGAGCTGGCGCGCGAGGTGGTGCGCCTGTGCGAGCAGCCGAACAAGTTCCACTACGTGTACGCGGAAGAGGCGACGCTGTGGGACAAGATGAAGACGATCGCCACCGAGATCTATCGCGCCAGCGACATCACCGCCGACAGCAAGGTGCGCGCGCAGATCCGCCAGCTGCAGGACAACGGCTACGGCCGTTACCCGGTGTGCGTGGCGAAGACGCAGTATTCCTTCTCGACGGATCCGAAGCAGCGCGGCGCGCCGACCAACCACGTCGTCAACATCCGCGAGGTGCGGCTCGCCGCCGGTGCGGAGTTCGTGATCATGATCTGCGGCGACGTCATGACCATGCCGGGTCTGCCGAAGGTGCCGGCGGCGAACAGCATCGACGTGGATGCGCACGGGCGCATTACCGGACTCTTCTAAGAGCGCCTGGTACCACCGCGGCATTCCCGCACGGATCGCGCGCCATGCCCTTCGTCGAAGCAGATCCGTGGCGGCTGCAGTATTTCACCGCCGTGGCGTGCCCGCCGGAGGTGCGCATCCCGACCGAGGACCCGGATGCCTACCAGTGGTATCCGGCATACCGCTGGGTCTACAACAAGCTCGCCGTGGCGGAGTCGCAGGGGATCACCTGCGGCCCGCACGGCGTGCCGCCGCCCGCTTTTCCGGTCTTCAGCAAGCCCATCATGAATCTGCGCGGCATGGCCGTCGGCACGCGCATCCTGACCGATGCGCAGGACTACGATCGGCACGGCACTTCCGGGCACATGTGGATGACGCTGCTCGAGGGCGAGCACATCAGCACCGATGCCGCGGTTCGACATGGGCAGGTGCACTGGTGGCGCCATACTCTTGGCACGACCGCGCCCCGTGGCACCTTCGAGCACTGGACCATCGAGGCGCGCGCCCGCCCGCAGCTCGAGGCCCATCTCGGAGGGTGGATCGGCCGACATCTCGCCGGCTACACCGGCATGCTCAACCTCGAGACGATCGGCTCGCGGATCATCGATGCACACCTGCGCTTCGCCGATCAGTGGCCCGACCTGAATGGACGCGGCTGGCTGGATGCCGTGGTCGGGCTGTACGCGCGCGGCGTCTGGGAGTTCGCCGACCATGAGCGCCGCGACGGTTACAGTGTCGTGCTCTTCGGGCCGCACGAGCGCGAGTACCGGTACCCGCCCGCGGAGCTGGTGGCGCAGCTGCGCCGGATGCCCGGCGTGACCAGCGTGCAGATCACGTTCCACGAAGACCGTCCGGCCGCAATGCACGCCATGCCCCCGGGGGGTTTCCGGCTCGCGATCGTGAACTGCCTGGAGCTGGCGGCCGGTCGTGCGGCGCGTGCGAGGCTGGCGGAATTCTTTCGCGTATGAGCCGCCGCGCACGGCGCGTCGCTCACCGTGGCGGCTGATCTGCCGAGAACTTCACCGCCGTCGCCCCCACCACGTTGCCGATCGTCGCCCGATCGCTCACGTAGAGCTTCACCGGGCGCTCGAAGCGTAGCGTCCCCGTGACCACCGAGCCGGGTCCGATGACCACGCGCGGCACGGCATTGCCGGAATCCAGGCCGACCCAGCCGAAGAACCAGCCGAACCAGCTCGTGTCCTCCTGTATGAGGATGCCGCCCTCGACACGCGCGTTGGGGCCGAGCTCGATCCCGCCGGTCACCGTCTCGATGCCGCCCGCGACGTGCGCGGCGGCAACCCTGATCAGACCGTTGACGTTCTTCAGCGAACCGGACACGTCCGCGCCGTCGGCGAGCGTCAGCTGGCCGTTCACCGTGTGCACCGCTCCGCTGACCCGTGCCGCCTCCTGCAGCTGGATCGAGCCGTTGACGGTCGTGAGCTTGGCCGCGGTCGCGTGCGACTCGAGCGCGATGCCGCCATTGACGGTATCAGCCGCGCCGACCACCGCGTTCGCGCCGACGTGAATCGCGCCGTTCACGGTGGACAGCTTGCCGACGTGTTCCCCGGCGGCTATGTCGATGGAACCATTCACCTTGGATGTCTCGGACGCCGCCTGCGCCACGCTCCACCCCCAGCTCGCGGTGAGCAGCGTGACAGCGACGATCGTGGTGTGTCGAAGATTCATGCGCGCTGCGCCTTTCATGTTATCGATGTGTCGCGAAACACTACTGTTTGAATGCGGCCGCGGCCCGCCTCCGGTTGCCCGGCGGTGGTCAAGGTCGCCGATTCCGGGGAGAATCCCCCGATGCAAGGGAAAAGGAAAGCCCCCGCCGCGCCGCGCCGGGTGCTCGTCATCGATATCGGCGGCGCGCACGTCAAGTTCCGTGTCGGTATGCACGGCCCGATCGCGAAGTTCGCCTCCGGGCCGACGATGGCGCCGGCAGGCATGACCCACCGCATCCTCAGGCTCACCCGCGCCACGCCCTACGACTGCGTGTCCATCGGCTATCCGGGGCTGGTGTTCCGCGATCGGGTCGCCGCCGAGCCGCACAACCTCGGCAAGGGCTGGACGGGGTTCGACTTCGCGCGCGCGCTCGGCAAGCCGGTGCGCATCATCAACGACGCCGCCATGCAGGCGATCGGCAGCTACAGCGGCGGCCGCATGTTGTTTCTCGGGCTCGGTACCGGGCTCGGCGCGACGCTGATCATCGACGGGGTGGTCGAGCCCACCGAGATCGGCCACATGCCTTTCCGGCGCGGCCGCAGCTTCGAGGATTGGGTGGGCGAGCGCGGCAGAAAGCGCCTCGGCAACCGAGAGTGGCGCGCAGCGGTGAACGAGGTGGTCGCGGCTCTGCAGGCGGCATTCGAGACGGACTACATCGTGCTCGGCGGCGGCAACGCCCGCCGCCTGAAGAAGCTGCCGCCGCGGGCCCGGCTCGGGGACAACCGCAACGCCTTCATTGGCGGGCTGCGGCTGTGGCAGCGCGGCGCGGCGGCGCTGCCGGCCGCCGCCGCAGGCGCGCGCCCGCGCCGCCGCCGATGACGGCAGCGCCGGGAGGCCCGGGACTACCCCCGACCTGGTGCAGCAGCGCCAAGGAGATCGTCGGCTGCGCGCTCGGCTCATCGCGGCTGTGGTTCACCATCGGCGGCGGCATCATCAACGAGGTCTACTACCCGCGCATCGACATTCCGCAGATCCGCGACCTCGGCTTCATCGTCGCCGACGGTGCCGGCTTCTGGGTGGAAGTGAAGCGCATGTGGCGGCACGTCATGGAGCTCGCGGCCCCCGGCGTCCCGGCGGCCCGCATCGTGCACCGCCACGAGCGCTTCGAGCTCACGCTGCGCGTCGCGCCCTGCGAGCATCGCGACGTGCTGCTGATCGAGGTGAGCCTGAGCGGCGATGCGGCGCTCAAACCCTACGCGCTGCTCGCGCCGCACCTCGGGGCCACCGGCAACAACAACCAGGCCACGGTGTGTGCCTACCGCGGGCGGCGCGTGCTGTGGGCCGAGCAGGGTCCGTTCGCCGTCGCGCTGGCGGCTGCAGATGCGCAGCAACGCGACGCCTGGGGCCGCGCGAGCGCCGGGTTCGTCGGCAACAGCGACGGCTGGCAGGACTTCGCGCGCAACGGGGCGCTCAGCTGGGAATACGACAGCGCCGGGCCTGGCAACGTGGCGCTGATCGGAGAATTGCCGCGCCAGGCGGTGCTGGCGCTCGGCTTCGGCATCAGCCCGGAATCCGCCGCGACGCTCGCCTACACCGCGCTGTCGGAGCCGTTCGCGGCGATGTGGGAGCGGCAGCTGCTGTCGTGGACGCGCTGGCACGGCGGCCGCGCCGTCGAGGAGGAGCTGGTCGCAGGGCTACCGCTCGAGTGCGCCGCGCAGGTGCGCATCTCGACGATGGTGCTGCGCGCGCACCAGGACAAGACCTATCCGGGTGCGATGGTGGCCTCGCTGAGCGTGCCGTGGGGCAACACGCGCGAAGAGCGCGCCGGCTATCACCTCGTCTGGCCGCGTGACCTGGTCGAGAGCGCCGGCGCGCTGCTCGCGCTCGGCGCCGCGCGCGAGGCACGCAATACGCTGCGCTACCTGCTCGCCACCCAGCACCAGGACGGGCACTGGTACCAGAACCAATGGCTCGGCGGCAAAGGGTACTGGCGCGGTCAGCAGCTCGACGAGACCGCCTTCCCGGTGCTGCTCGCCGTGGCGCTCGATGAGCGGCAGGCGCTGGCGGGCACCGAGGTGAGCGACATGATCCAGCGCGCGCTGTCGTTCGTGGTGCGCCAGGGTCCGGTGAGCGAGCAGGACCGCTGGGAGGAGGACGCGGGACTGAACACCTTCACGCTCGCCGTATGCATCGCCGCGCTCGTGGCCGGGGCGGCCTATCTGCCCGCCGACGGCCGCGAGCTGGCACTCGCGTTCGCCGATTACTGGAACGCGCGCCTCGAGGACTGGACCGCGGTGCGCGACACCCCGCTGGCGCGCGCCCAGCAGGTGCCCGGTTACTACGTGCGCGTGGCGCCCGCGCAGGTGCTCGCGGCCGACGGCGGCTTCCCCGACCTGGTGGTACCGATTCGCAACCAGCAGGAGGATCCGCGCCTGCCGGCCAGCGCCCAGGTGAGCCTGGACTTCCTGCAGTTGGTGCGCTTCGGACTGCGCAGCGCGCAGGATCCGCTCATCACCGCGAGCGTCACGGTGGCCGATGCGCTGCTCAAGGTCGACACGCCCTCGGGCCCGTGCTGGTACCGCTACAACGGCGACGGTTACGGCGAGCACGACGACGGGGGCGCTTTCGACGGCACCGGCCGCGGCCGGCCCTGGCCGCTGCTCAGCGGCGAGCGGGGTCACTACGAGCTGGCCCGCGGGCGCGATCCGCTACCGTTGCTCATCGCCATGACGCGCATGGCTTCATCGGGCGGGATGTTGCCCGAGCAGATCTGGGATGCCGCCCCCATCCCCGCGCGCGGCCTGGAGCCGGGCCGGCCGACCGGGGCGGCCATGCCGCTGGTGTGGGCGCACGCCGAATACCTGAAGCTGGTCGCTTCACGTGCGCTGCGCCGGCCGTTCGATCGCCCGCAATCGGTGTGGCAGCGCTACCGCGGCGAGCGGCCGTCCCTCACGCACGTGCTGTGGTGCGAACAGGCGCAGATCACGCAATTGCCGGAAGGGTGCACGCTCACGATCGCCCTGCGCGAGGCCGGCGTCATCCGCTGGGGGCTCGACGGCTGGCAGGACGTGCGCGAGCAATCGACCAGCGCCAACTCGCTCGGGCTGCACCTGCTCGCCATCGACGCGCCGCGCCTGCGCGCCGGGCGCACGATCGATTTCACCTTCCGCAAGGCGGCGCAGTGGGTGGGTCGGGATTTTCACCTCCAGGTCGTGGCACGCACGCGGCAACCGGGCAAGGCTTAAGCACATGCCGTTCACGCTGGCGCATCCTGCGGCCATCCTGCCGCTGCGCGGCATCAGGTATCTGCGCACCGCACCGCTCGTCATCGGCGCCGTGGTCCCGGACCTGCCGTATTACGTGCCGGCAAGATTCATCCACCTGCGTCCGGACACCCACAGCATCGCGGGCGCCTTCACCACCGATCTGCTGCTCGGCTACCTGGTGCTGGTGGCCGTGTGCGTGCTGCGACGGCCGCTCACCGCGCTGCTGACGCCGCGCGCGCGCGGGCTGTGCCTGGGCGCGCTGCGGCCGTTCACGCGCTGGCAGGAATGGGCCGCGGCACCGCTCGCGATCCTGCTCGGCGTGTGGAGCCACCTGCTGTGGGACTCGTTCACGCACGAGAATGGCTGGATGGTGCGCCGGTTCGCGCTGCTGAGCGCGCCGGTGAGCATGGGTCCCTACACCGGCACGCTATGCCACGTGTTGCAGTACCTGAGCTCCGCGTTCGGCCTGGCCGTGCTGGCGCTCTGGTACTGGCACCTGCCGGCTCCGCTAACGGCGTCGGCCAGCGCCTGCGGCGCGCGTTCCGCGGCCCTGCCGGTGCTGCTGCTGGTCGCAGCCGCGGCGCTCCTCATCGGCAGCGTCCAGGCCACCGAGACGTTCGCGCACAGCGGCCAGATCTACCGGACGCTGGACGTCTTCCTGACACACGGCCTCGCCTGGTTCGCGGTGCTGTACCTGGTCGCCGGTACGATCCTGACGCTCGAGCAGACACACGAGCGCAGCAGCGTCTGAGGGCGAGGTGAGCGCGCCGGCGCCATCAGCGTGGCGGTGTGCCGAACTCCATCGCCCAGTAAACCCCCGCGTCGCGGTGGGTGTTCACCGCGAAGGCTACGCCCATTTCGCGGTACAGCGGGTCCATCAGGTTCGCGCAGTGATCGGGGCTCGCCAGCCAGCCGGCCACCAGCTGCTCGGGCGTCATGATGCCGCTCGCCAGGTTCTCACCCACCTCGCGCCAGCGGTAGCCGCTGCGCGTGATGCGCGCGGCGGGGGAGCTGCCGTCCTGACCGGTGTGGTCCATGTAACCGAAGGCGGCCATGTCCTGCGCATACAGCCGCGCCACGTGCGACAGCGTCGTATTGAGCGTGAGGGGTGCGACGGCGGCGAACGGAGTCGGCCCGCAGCGGCGCGCCCGCGCGCGCGCCTGGTTGGTGAGCTCCAGCACCCGCCGGCTGACCTCGCCCTGGTCGTGCGGCGCCGGCGGCCTGAAGGGCTCGGCGAGCGCGAGCCACACGTCCGCCCCCCGGCGCCAGCTGCCGAACTCACGGAACGCCGGGTTGCTGATCTGCGCGCAGAACTGCCGCGCCACGATCGCGCTCACGTCCCCGCTCGGGGGTACGTGCGAGATGCTGACGGAGAACGAGCTCACCGCGTGATAGCCGGCAAACTGCTCGGCGGTGTGCAGGTCGGTGCCCTGCGACAGGCGGTGCGCGACCTCATCGAGCAGCGCGCTCTCGCGCAACGGCGCGACGCCGCCGGGACGCTCGCCGCAGCCGCCGTCGCGCACCGCGTTGAGCGCATCCATGACGTCAGCGGCGCAGGCGAGCGGCGCCAGCAGCACCAGCCGCGCGCACAGCACAAGCAGAAACTGGCATCTGCCGCGCAGGTCGGTCATTGTTCCTCCATGACAACGGCAGGCTCCGATGCCGAGCAATTTACAACCACCGGCTGGCCGTGGCGAACCGGCAATGCATTTCGTCTGCTCGACGGCGGCGCCGAGTTCTTCCCCGCCATGCTGGCGGCTATCGGGGGCGCACGCAGCCTGGTGCTGCTGGAGATGTACCTGGTGCGCTCGGGTGGCATCGTCACGCAGTTCACCGCGGCGCTCACCGCGGCCGCGCAGCGCGGGGCGCGCGTCTGCGTGCTGTTCGATGGGTTCGGCGCGCTGCACCTGGCGCGCGCGGACCGCCGCCGTCTGCTCGACGGCGGCGTGGAGCTGCGGTTCTTCAATCCGCTGCATCTGGCCAACCGGCTCGGCAACCTGCTGCGCGATCACCGCAAGCTGCTGGTATGCGATGAGCAGGTCGCGTTCGTCGGCGGCGCGGGCCTCACCGATGACTTCGCCCCCGGCGGCCGCCGCGGCCCGTGGCGCGAGGTGATGGTGCGGATCGAGGGCCGCATCGTCGAGGACTGGCAACGCGCCTTCGCGCGCACCTGGCGCCGCTGCGGCGGGGAGCTGCCGCCGCCGGCCGCGTCGGCGGCGCCATCCTGCGGCAGCGCGACCGGACGCTTGTCGCTGTCGGAGGCGCGGCAGCGCTCGGTGCTGGCCAACGGCGTGGTGCGTCGCATCGACGCGGCCGTCAGCCGTGCCTGGATCATGAGCGCGTATTTCGTCCCTTCACGGCGCTTTCGCAAGGCGCTGCGGCGCGCGGCGCGGCGCGGCGTGGACGTGCGGCTGCTGACGCCCGGGGCGCGCACCGATCACCCGTGGGTGCGTCACGCGGCGCGGCGCTTCTACGGCAGGATGCTGCGCAACGCGGTGAAGATCTACGAATACCAGCCGCAGATGCTGCACGCCAAGATCATCCTGTGCGATGACTGGGTGTCGGTGGGGTCGAGCAATCTCGACCGCTGGGGCTTCAAGTGGAATCTGGAGGCGAACCAGGAAGTGGCCGACACCGGTTTCGCGAATGCGGTGGCGGCGCTGTTCGAGCGCGACTTCCTCGTCTCGCGCGCCATCAATCGCCGCTACTGGCGCGAGCGCGCCTGGTTCGACCGGCTGCGCGAGCAGATCGCCGGCGCCTTCGACCGGCAGCTCGACCGCTGGCGCAGGCCCTGAGCGCTCACGGCGGCAGCGGTGGTGCGAGCTGCGGGCGGCTCGAGAACAGCTCCGTGGTGCGCACGAAGGCGAGCAGGAACGGCGCCATGACGCGCATCTGCGTGCGGTGCGCTTCGAGCGCCAGCAGCTCGCGGTCCTCTTCGGCGGGAGCGAGCGCAAACGGCAGCGGCTCGAGCCCGCGGGCGCGCGGCGCGGCGGTGAGCGGCACACCCGCGAGGAGTCCGCGCGGACTGGGCCAGCCCTCGCCGCCGTGCACGATCCAGTAGCGCAGCTGCGGCGCGCTGCCCGGACGCGCGCCCTGCGCCATCGCCAGCAGCCCCGCGGCGCGATGATCCGGATGCGTGTCGAGCTCACTCGGGGCGAGAATCAGCGAGGGCCGCACCCGCTCGAGCACGGCGCGGAAGTCGTGCTCGAGACTCTCGGCGGTGTAGGGATGTCCGGGGAACAGGGCATCGGGATAGGGAACCGCGGCCACCGCCGTCGCCGCGGACACGTAAGGCACCGTGCGGTGATCGCTCAGCAGCGCCTGCAGTCCGCCGTCCGGATAACCGAGAAAGAGCTGCCCGGCGGCAGGCACGCCGAGCAGCCTGCTCGCCTCACGCGCCTCCGCCATGCGCTGGGCACCGAGTGCGCGCGCCTTCACCGGATCGCCCAGCAGGCTCCCGGCGAGCAGCAGGCTCATGCGCTCGGCGTCGCCGCTGGTGATCCATACGACGCTCACGCGGCCGCCCGCGGCGATCACCCGCTGGATCACCCCGGCGCAACACAGCGTCTCGTCATCCGGGTGCGGCGATACCACGAGGAGCGAGGTGCGCGCATCGAGGGCCGGCAGCGCTTCGGTATCGGGCGCCGGCGGCGCGGCACTCGCGCCCACGGGCACCAACGCGAGCAGCGCGACGCGCAGCAGGTCCCATCGCATGGCGCTAGTGTCGCACGCGGCCCGCTTTTCGCTACAGTGCGCAAACGGAGGGCCGCCAGTGCGCACACCGCTGCTTGCTTATCACGATCCGCAGTTCATCGACTCCGACGAAGGGCGGCCGATCCGCATCGTGTCGGAGTACCTGGCGCCGCTGCGCGCCTTCGGCCTCGCGGGCGTCAGCGCCACGGTCGTGTTCTTCGGCTCGGCACGGCTGCGCGCCGACGGCCCCCTCGGGCGCTATCTCGATGAGGCCATGGAGCTGGCGCGCCTGGTGACCGAGTGGAGCCGCAGCCTCGGCGAGCGGCTGCTGGTGTGCTCGGGCGGCGGTCCGGGCATCATGGAAGCGGCCAACCGCGGCGCCGCGCTCGCCGGCGGGCGCAGCATCGGGCTCAACATCAGCCTGCCGCAGGAGCAGCGCCCGAACCCCTATGTCACGCCCGAGCTGTGCTTCGAATTCCACTATTTCTTCATGCGCAAGCTGTGGTTCGCGCACCTGGCGCACGCGCTGATCGCTTTTCCGGGCGGCTTCGGCACGCTCGACGAGCTGTTCGAGATCCTTACCCTCGCGCAGACGAGAAAGCTCGACCGCTCCATGCCGGTGCTGCTGTACGGCTCGGCGTACTGGCGCGAGGTGATCAACTTCGAGGCACTGGTACGCCACGGCACGATAGCCGCCGAGGATCTGCAGCTGTTTGAGTTCGTCGACGAGCCGCACGCGGCGTTCGAGCGGCTGCGCGCGCGCATCAGCCTGCCGCCGGCGCCACAGCCGGCGTTCGCCAAATCGCGCTGCAACCCCAACGCCTGAAGCGCTACCGCGCGCCGCCCGCGCGTGGCCTCACAGCACGCGCAGCGTCGGATCGATCTCGCGCGCCCACGCCGCCAGTCCCCCCTCGAGATTCGCCGGCGAGGGCACGCCGGCGCGCAGCGCCAGCTGGCACGCCTGCAGACTGCGTCCGCCGACGCGGCAGATGAACACCGGCGCCGGATGATGCGCGATCTCCGCCAGGCGCTGCGGCAGCTCGCCGAGCGGGATGTGAACCGATCCGGGCAGATGTCCGGCGGCGAACTCGGGGTCCTCGCGCACATCGACCAGCAGCGGTGGCTCGCCGTGCGATTCGCGCAGCAGCTGCTGCAGCGCGCCCGCGGACAGGCGGCGCAGCCCGGGCACGGTGGCCGGCGGCGGCGAATCACGCGGCTCGGTGATGGTCGGCGCGTCGCCGCATACCGCGCAATCGGGGCGGCGGGCGAGGCGAAACTCCTCGAAGCGCATCTCGAGCGCATCGTAGGTGAGGAGCCTGCCGGTGAGCGGCTCGCCCACCCCGGTGATGAGCTTGATCGCCTCGGTCGCCTGCAGCGTGCCGAGCACACCGGGCAACACGCCAAGCACGCCCGCCTCGGCGCAGTTGGCAATGAGCCCTTGCGCGGAGTGCGGGAACACGCAGCGGTAGCACGGGCCCTTGCCGGGCACGTAGGTCAGCAGCTGCCCTTCGAAGCGGTGGATCGCCGCCGACACCAGCGGTTTGGCGAGGATCACGCAGGCGTCGTTGATGAGGTAGCGCGTCGCCAGGCGGTCCGTGCCGTCGAGCACCAGGTCGTACTGCGCGAACAGCTCGCGCACGTTGGCCGCCCGCAGCTCAAGTGGGTGCGCCACGATGCGCACGTCCGGGTTCAACCGTGCGAGCCGCTCGGCGCCGGCCTCGGCCTTGGACCGCGACAGCGCGTCGGTGTCGAACAGCACCTGGCGCTGCAGGTTCGACAGCTCCACCTTGTCATAATCGAGCAGCCCGAGCGTGCCGCAACCGGCGGCCGCCAGATACAGCGCCGCGGGCGAGCCGAGCCCCCCGGCGCCCACCACCAGCACGCGCGCCGCCTTGAGCCGCTCCTGTCCGGCCGCGCCGATCTCGACCAGGGATAGGTGACGCTGGTAACGCTCGCGCTCGCGGCTCGACAGGCTCATGGCTTCAACTCCCGGAAAGCGCGCAGACGACGTGCACCGTGTCGCCCGCGTGCACCGGCGCGGACAGCTCGCGCGCTTCTCCGCTGTTGACGAACAGCCGCATGTGCGGGCGGATGCGGTCCTGTTCGTCGATCATGCGGAAGCGGATCCCGGGGCAGCGCCGCTCGAGATCCGCCACCACCTCGGCGAGGGTGCGCCCGCGCGCCGTGAGCACCGCGGCGCCGGCAGTGTAGGAACGCAGCGGGCCGGCAATGCGCACCCTGCAGGTCAGGCCGTCAGGACGCATGACTCACCGGGGACCGCGCAACGCGAACCGACCTGACGGGTCCCGAACCACAAGGTAGCGGACATGGCGTGAGCATCCGCGCGCCGCCGCGGCGCGTCAACGCGAGCCCTTCGCGCCCGTACGGCCGGCGTCGTATGCTTCGCGGCCGGCCGCTTCGGGCCGCACGAGGGAGGCAAGTGAACCAAACCCTGCGCTGGATGCCCGCCGCGCTCGGCGTGGCGCTGCTGCTGCCCGCCGGCCCCGCGCGCCCGGCACCGCCGGTGGCGCAACCGGTGCCGGTGCGGCAGACGGCCGATGCGCGCTTTGCGCTGCTCGAGCACGAGTACGTCAGCTACGTGCTGCGGCAGTTCCCGGTGGTGGCGACCTACCTCGGCGGCAGCGCATTCGACCCCGCGCTCGTAGGCGTGGACGGTACGCTGCGCGACTACTCGAGCGATGCGCTGCAGAAGGAAGACGCCCGCCTCGGTGAGTTCCGCGCGCGCTTCGCCGCGCTCGCCCCCGCGCGCCTGTCGGCGCGGCGGCGCATCGACCGCTCGGTGGCGCTCGCCGAGATCGCCTTCCTGCTGCGCGAGCACCAGGTGCGCCGCTACCAGCAGCGCTCGCTCGATTCGTACGTCGATGAGCCGTTTCGCGGTGTCGACTGGCAGATCCAGGGCATGAGCACAACCGGGCCGGCAAGCTACGGTACGGACGCCGAGTGGCAGGCGGTGATCGCACGCGTCCGTGCGGTGCCCGTCTACCTGGCCAGCGCCGAGCGGCAGCTCAGCGCCGGCATCGCCGCACACAACACACCCGACTGGCGTGTGTTGGTGGAATTCGGGCTCAACAGCAGCGCGGCCGATGCGGAATACTTCAGCAGGACGCTGCCGCAGCTCGCCGCGGCCGATATCGGCGCGGCGCATCGCGAGGCGCTGCTGCGCGAGCTGCAGGCCGCCGGCGATGCCGCCGCGGGCGCGTATCGCCAGCTGCGCGAGTTCGTCACCAGTAGCTTCTTCGAGGAGAGCGGCGCCGACGGCGCCACGCCCGTTCCCCGCATCCCCTACCGCGCCGATCGCTTTGCTTTCGGCGAGAGCGAGTACGACTGGGCGCTGCACAACAACCTGCGCCTCAACGACAGCGCCGCGGCACTGTTCACGTCCTCGTGGCCGGTGGTGGAGCGCAGCAGCGCGCAGATCGTGACGCTCGCCGGCCAGATTGCCGCCAGCCATGGGTGGCCGGCCGGCGCGGACGGCACGGCCACCGTGCGCGCGGTGTTTGCGCAGCTCAGCCAGAACGCGCCGCGCAGCGACGCGGAGATGATCGAGGGTTACCGCCGCACCGCTGCGCGGCTGGTCGCCTACGGGCGCAGCGCCGCGTTGTTCGACATTCCGGCGGACTATCGCCTCGAGGTCACCGTGACGCCGCCGCCGCTGCGCGCCTCGATCGAGGGCGCCGCCTATTATCCGGCGCCGCCCTTCAAGACGAGCGGTATCGGGCGCTTCTACGTCACGCCGACCGGTGATGATGTGGTGGAGCTGCGCCAGGAGCATAACTACGCGGCCATGCCCGACCTCGCCGGTCACGAGGGGTTTCCCGGCCACGACTGGCACTACAAGGTGATGACGCAGTATCGCGAACAGATCTCGCCGGTGCGCTGGCTCACTCCCGGTGCGGTGGAGGATTCCTCCTCCATGTGGCAGGACTCGATGGCCGCCGAAGGCTGGGCGCTGTACTGCGAGGCACTGCTGGCGGAGCCCGCAGCGGGCGCGCCGGGCGGCTTCTATTCTGCGGAGGAGCACCTGTATCAGCTGCGCGGCAAGCTCTACCGCGACCTGCGGGTGCGCATCGACACCGGCCTGCACACCGGCCGCCTCGGTTTCGAGGACGCCGTGACGCTGTTCTCGCAAGTTGTGGACTTCCTGCCCGGATCCTGCCGCGATCCGGTGGCGCTCAAAGTCGAGGCCAAGCAGGCGAGTTGCAAGGCGGCGCGCGCGGCGGTGACGCGCTACGCCCGCTGGCCGACGCAGGCGATCACCTACCGACTCGGCAAGGAGCAGATCCTCGAGCTGCGCCAGCGCGCGCACCGGCTGCTCGGGGCGCGCTTCTCCGCCACGCGCTTCCATCTCGAGTTCATGAAGCAGGGCACGATCCCCGCCGGCTACTTCGGCGACGAGCTGCTGCGGGCACTGCGCACCGCGACGCCGCCGGGCTAGCGGCCGGCCGTGCGCGCCCGAGGGCGGGTGCTGAGAATGGCGGTGGGGTCAGACCGTCGCGGGCTGACAGATGAACAGGTGCGCCGGCAGCACGTTGAGCGGCTCGAACCTGCGCCCCACGTAACCGAATACCTTCTTCAGGTCCTGCAGCACGCGCGTGGAGAACTGGTAGACCAGGAAGGCGCCCTGCGGCTCGAGCACGTCGCGGGTCTTGCGCAGGATGCGCTCGCGCAACGGCGCGGGGATGGTGCTGAACGGAATGCCCGAGATGATGTAGTCGGCGCGCGTGTGACCGAAGCGTCGCAGGATCTCCTCCACCGACACGGCGGATCCCTCCACCACGCGCAGCCGCGCGTCCGGGATCGAGTGCTTCAGGTAGTCGACGAAATCCGGGTTCATCTCGATGGCGATGAGCGTCGCGTCGCTGCGCATGCGGCGCAGCACCTCGGCCGTGATGCCGCCGACGCCCGGACCGTACTCGACGATCACGCGGGCGCGCGCCCAGTTGATGGGCTCCAGGAGCTGCTTGATGAGGAACCGCGAGCTCGGCACGATCGAGCCGAGCATGCGCGGGTGGCGGAAGAAGTTACGCGCGAACAGCAAGGTGTTGCCGTTCGGCCGGGGTGAGTCTGCAGGGTGGTTGTTTTGCACTTTTTGGCCCGGCCTTATTCCTCAGTCTCTCTCTATAGCAATAAACGCCGGCGGATACCACTTCGCTCAGTGGGGCGGGAGCGTCGCCGGGTGAGCCACGGGCGCTCGGCGCCGCTCAGCCGCCCGAGCGCTTCGCCTCAAGCCCGAGCTTGCCGAGCTCGGCCACCACGCGGTCGCGATGATCGCCCTGGATCTCGATCACACCGCTCTTGAGCGTGCCGCCTGCACCGCACAGCCGTTTCAGTCTGGTCGCGAGCTCCTCGAGTTCAGCGGCGCCGCCCTGCAGTCCGCGGATCACCGTGACCGCCTTGCCGCCGCGCCCGGCGACCTCGCGCCCGACGCTGACGCGCGTTGCGCCCGCGCGTGCCGCGGCGGTCTTATGTCCAGCGGCGCTGCCGGTGCGCGTGCCTGCGGCCTGCCGCAGCACCACGCCGCGGAAGGTCGGTCGGGGCCTGATCATAGTGTTACCGGTGTGAGGCGACTACAATCCTGCCGAATTCAGCACGGCCCCTGCAACTAAAGCGCCTTGAGCGCCCGCCAAAGGCTCCTCCCATGACCCCACGGTCGCGCTTGCATGTTCCCTCGCCCCCGGCACGGCCCGGACAGGAACCGGACTTCAGCTACGTGCAGATCTCCCCCGCGGGCGCGGTGCCGCGTCCGGACGTGACCGCCGCGGCGCGCGCGATCGAGAATCTCTCGGTTGAAATGGTGCGGGTGCTCGACGAGAGCCACCGCGCCGTCGGCCCGTGGAATCCGCACCTCGAGCCCGCCGAACTGCAGGTCGGGCTGCGCCACATGCTGCTGACGCGGCTGTTCGATGATCGCATGCAGAAGATCCAGCGCCAGGGCCGCATCTCCTTCTATATCAAGTCGACCGGGGAGGAGGCGGTCGCGGTGGCGCAGGGCATGGCGCTCAAGCCCGGCGACATGCTGTTCCCCTCCTACCGGCAGCAGGGTCTGCACGTGGTACGCGGCCGCAACCTGGTCGATCTCATGTGCCAGTGCCTGTCGAACACGCACGACATGTGCAAGGGCCGGCAGATGCCGATCATGTATCACTGGGCGCAAGGCAACATCTTCTCCATCTCCGGCAACCTCGCCACGCAGTTTCCGCAGGCGGTGGGCTGGGCGATGGCCGCCGCCATCAAGGGCGAGGACAACATCGCCGCCAGCTGGATCGGCGAGGGCTCGAGCGCGGAGGCGGACTTTCATTACGCCATGACCTTCGCCGCGGTGTACCAGGCGCCGGTGATCCTCAACCTCGTCAACAACCAGTGGGCCATCTCCACCTTCCAGGGATTCGCCGGCGGGGAGCACCGCACCTTCGCGCAGCGCGGTCCCGGCTACGGCATTCCGGGCATTCGCGTCGACGGCAACGACTTCCTCGCCGTGTACGCCGTCACGCAGTGGGCGGCGCAACGCGCCCGGCAGAGCGGTGGGGCGACGCTCATCGAGCACGTCACCTATCGCGCGGCGGCGCACTCCACCAGCGACGACCCCTCGCGCTACCGGCCCAAGGAGGAATGGCGCGCCTGGCCGCTCGGCGATCCGATCACGCGGCTCAAGGACCACCTGATCGCGCTCGGCGAATGGTCGGAGGAGCGCCACCGCGCGCTGCACCATGAGCTCGATGCGCACGTCACCGCCTGCTGGAAGGAGGCGGAGTCCTACGGCACGCTCACCGGCGGCCCGGCGCTCGACCCGCTCACCATGTTCGAGGATGTGTTGCGCGAGATTCCACCCAACCTGGTGCGCCAGCGCGAGCAGCTGCGCTCGCTGCGCAATGCGGCCCCGGCCGGTGCGCCGGCGGCTCCGCCGCTGGCGCAGGAGGGCTGAGGATGGCACGCATGAACATGGTGCAGGCGCTGAACTCGGCGATGGACGTGATGCTCGAGCGCGATCCGCGCGTGGTGCTGCTCGGGGAGGACGTCGGTTACTTCGGCGGCGTGTTCCGCGTGACCGAGGGGCTGCAGCGCAAGTACGGCGAGCACCGCGTGCTCGACACGCCGATCGCCGAGGGCGGGATCATCGCCACCGCCATCGGGCTGGGCGTCAACGGCCTGAAGCCGGTCGCCGAGATCCAGTTCGCCGACTACATCTATCCGGGCTTCGACCAGGTGGTCAGCGAGCTGGCGCGGCTGCGTTACCGCACGGCGAGCGACTTCCACTCACCGGTCACCATCCGCACGCCCTGCGGCGGCGGCATACGCGGTGGCCAGACCCACTCGCAGAGTCCGGAGGCGATTTTCGCGCATGTGTGCGGCATCAAGGTGGTCATGCCGTCGAACCCCTACGACGCCAAGGGGCTGCTGATCAGCTCGATCGAGGATGAGGATCCGGTAGTGTTCTTCGAGCCGAAGCGCATCTACAACGGCCCGTTCGACGGCGATCCGCACAAACCTGCCATCCCGTGGAGCGCGCATCCGCGCGGCGAGGTTCCCGACGGGCACTACACCGTGCCGATCGGCCGCGCCGAGATCGTGCGCGCGGGCAAGGACGTGACGGTGCTCGCCTACGGCACCATGGTGCACGTCGCCGAGGCTGCGGTGCGCACGCTCGGTGTGGATGCGGAGATCGTCGACGTGCGCACCATGGCGCCGCTCGATGTCGATACGCTGTGCACCTCGGTGTGCAAGACCGGCCGCTGCGTGGTGGTGCACGAAGCCACGCGCTTCGGCGGCTACGGCGCGGAGCTGGTGGCGACCCTGCAGGAGCAGTGCTTCTGGAATCTCGAGGCTCCCATCCAGCGTGTTACCGGCTGGGATACGCCCTATCCGCACGCTTTCGAGTGGGACTACTTCCCCGGGCAGGCGCGCATCGCGGCCGCGCTGCGCCAGGTCATGGAGGCGGCATGAGCAGGTACGTCTTCAAGCTTCCGGACCTCGGTGAGGGCACCGTCGAGGCTGAGATCGTCGGCTGGCGCGTCAAGCCGGGCGACAGCGTCAGCGAGGACGAGGTGATCGTCGAGGTCATGACCGACAAGGCCGCGGTGGAGGTTCCCTCACCAGTGAGCGGGCGCGTGCTGTCGACCACCGGCGCACCGGGCGACATGGTGCCGGTGGGCGCGGAGCTGATCGTGCTGGAGACCGAAGCGGGCGCGAAGGCCGCAAGCGCTGGCGCGGCCAGCGCGGCGCCGCCGGTGGCGGCCTCAGCCGCTGCGGTGCGCATGGCGGGCAACGGCGCGGCGGGCGCGCCGGCCGGGGCTGCTGTTGCGGTGGCGTTGCCCAATGCGCGCGTGGCCACGTCGCCTGCGATTCGCCGCCGCGCACACGAGGCCGGCGTCGACCTGCGGCAGGTCGCCGGCTCGGGCCCTAACGGGCGCATCGTGCCGAAGGATCTGGACGCCTACGTGGCGCGGCGCGCGCCGCCGACGCCGCTGCGCAGCGCGCCGAAGGCGGTGCCGGCGGCACGCGCGCCTGAGCCGCGCGCGGCGCTCTCGGCGGGCACCGAGGAGATCAAGGTCATCGGGCTGCGGCGGGTGATCGCGCAGCGCATGAGCGAGGCGAAGCGCAACATCCCGCACTTCGCCTACGTCGAGGAGCTCGACGTCACCGAGCTCGAGGCGCTGCGGCGTCACCTGAACGGCCGCCTGCCCGCAGGCGCCGCGCCGCTCACTTACCTGCCGTTCCTGGCGCTCGCGCTGGTGCGCGTGCTGCGCGAGTTCCCGCAGTGCAATGCTCACTACGACGCGGAGCGCGGCGTGATCGTGCGCTACGCGGCCGTACATCTCGGCGTCGCCACGCAGACCCCCGACGGGCTGAAGGTGCCGGTGGTGCACGATGCGCAGGGGCGCACTCTGTGGGAGCTCGCCGCGGAGATACGGCGCGTCAGCGAGGCGGCGCGCAGCAACAAGGCGCGGCGCGAGGAGCTCAGCGGCTCCACCATCACGATCACCAGCCTCGGCAAGCTCGGCGGCATCGCCAGCACACCGATCATCAATGCGCCGGAAGTGGCGATCATCGGCGTGAACCGCGCGCTGGAGCGGCCGATGGTCGTCGACGGGGCGATCGCCATCCGCCGCACCATGAACCTGTCGTCCTCCTTCGATCATCGCTTCGTCGACGGCTACGACGCGGCAGCGATGATCCAGGCGCTGAAGGAATGCCTGGAGCACCCGGCGACGATTTTCATGAGCGGCTGAAGGCACGCGGGTCGCGGGCCTTGAGGTTGCGCGAGGTCGGTGAGGGGAGCATGGCGGCACCACAGCGCCTCGCGGGCATCATCCTGCTGACACTGCTGTGCTCCTGTGGCGGGGGCGGCGGCGGCGGCGGCTCCGCGGGTGGCTCGTCCGCACCGCCGTTCACTTCGGTTACGCAGATCGAGGTGTCTCAGCCTTCCACCTACGCCGCGGACTGCAGCGGCATTACCCAGGTGGGTACCCTCTACCCCGACACCGCGCTCGAGCCGTCGCTGGTGGTCAATCCGACCAACAGCGCCAATCTGGTCGCCGAATGGCAGCAGGATCGCTGGTCGAACGGCGGCTCGCAGGCGCTGAATCTCGCCGCTTCCTTCGACGGCGGCACGACCTGGACGCTCGGCAACGCCGCCTTCTCCATCTGCAGCGGGGGCAGCAGCAGCAATGCCGGCAACTTCGCCCGCGCCAGCAACGGCTGGCTGACGGTCGACCCGAATGGTGTGGTCTATGCGCTGTCGCTGTCCTTCACCGGCCCGTCGCTCGAGCCGGGCTCCACGAGCGGCCAGCTGGTGGCGCGCTCCACCGATGGCGGCCTCACCTGGAGCTCACCCGTCGCGCTGATAAACGACAGCTCGGACTTCTTCGACGACAAGGGCTCGATCACCGCAGATCCGACCGATGCGAACTACGTGTATGCGGTGTGGGACCGCATCAGCGGGAATTTCGGGCCAAGCTACTTTGCGATGACCGCCGCTGCCGGAGCGAGCTGGCAGAGCGCGGTCAGCATCTACGACCCGGGGGAGGGGAACCAGACCATCGCCAACCAGATCGTCGTGCTGCCCGGCGACATCCTGCTCGACATCTTCACCGAGCTGGATGATTTCAATGCCGCCGCTCCCAGCGCGGCGTTACGCGAAACGCAGTCGACCGACCATGGCATGACCTGGTCGGTGCCGGTCACGATCACCTCGGTGGAGTCGGTCGGCACGACGGAGCCGCTCGGCGGGGAACAGGTGCGTGATGCCGCCGACCTGTTCGCGGCCAGCGTCGCCGCGGACGGTCGCATTTACATCGTGTGGCAGGACGCGCGTTTCTCCGGCGGTAAATACGACGGCATCGCGCTGACGCAATCCGGCGACGGCGGTGCGACCTGGTCGCAGCCGGTCCAGGTCAACGCCGATACGGCTACCCCGGCGTTCACGCCGACGGTCAACGTGAGCGCGGACGGCCTGATCGCGGTGACCTACTATGATTTTCGCAACGACGTCGTCCCGGGAGAGGGGCTGATCGATTGCTGGATGGTTACCTCCAGCGACGGCGTCAGCTTCCAGGAGTCACACCTCTCCGGGCCGTTCAACCTGGACCTTGCCCCATACGCTGCCGGCGAGGGCCTGTTCCTCGGCGATTACCAGTCGCTGCGCAGCAGCGGCGGCGGCGCCTTCCTGCCGTTTTACACCCAGACTCCCGCGAGCGGCTCGCAGCTGCGCAGCGGTGTGTTTCTCGACTTCCCGCCGGTGAGCACGGCAGCCGCGGCGAGCGCCGTCCGCTTCCGCGCCATGGCAGCGCCGCTCGGCGCGACACTCGACGCCGCGGCGCGCCAGCGGGTGGCGCAGAGCATTCGGCGCGTGCGCGCCGCGCGCCTGCAGCGCGGGCGTTGAGCGGCACCCTTTCAGGGCCGCGCTACGGCTTCAGGAATGGTGTCCGGGGGCGCCGGCGTAGGTCTTCTCCCCCGCCTCGATCCGCAGCTGCAGGCGGTTCTGCGGCGGGGGCAGCGGGCAGGTGGCGAAGTCGTTGAGTGCGCACGGCGGGTTGTAAGCCTCGTTGAAATCGAGCGCGACGCTGCCGCCGGTCGGGAGCGGGACGCGCAGGAAGCGCCCGCCGCCGTAGGTCTCGTGACCACTGGTGCCGTCCGCGAACATGACGAACAGGTCGGTATCGTCGGGTTGCTCGAGCACCGTGTCGAGACGCCACTCGCGGCCGTCGCGCCTGAACACCAGCGCGCCGGGGGATACGTCCTCCTCCACCATCCCGAGGATGTTGACGATCCTGATATGCCGCGCCGGCTCGTAAGGCACGAAACGGGCGTTGAACACCCAGCCGGTGCTGACCGGGAAGTAAGCGAGGCCGCGGAACCCGAGGCGCCGCGGGTTGTTCAGGTCGCGCACCCGCACGCCGAGATTGCCGGTACGCTCGATGAGGAAGAAGCGCAGCGTGCCGCTCTCGAGCACGGTCGGCTCACCGGCGGCATCGGACTTGAGGTCGAGCGTGCCGACCGGACGGCCGCCGTACGTCACCCCGCCCTGCGGGTCGGCGATGAAGCGCACCTGGCGCCCGGTGACGTCGAAGGAGCCGGCGGTGCGCGCGAGCGCGGGGTTATCGAGCGCCAGCGAGTTGCCGGGGTCGCGACCGAAGCTGTTGCCGCCGTCCTTGAGCCAGAACAGCCCGGCGAGCGTCAGCCAGCCGCTGTCGCTGGTGAGCGATTCGACGCGCTGCACGCGCCACTGGTTGACGCGCGCACGCTCGGCCTGCAGCGCCGGGCTGTCGGGCGGCGTGGAGGTCGCCGCGGCGCTCGACAGCAACGCGAGCAGCGCGGCCACCAGGCCACTCGCAGCGTCGCGAGCGAAGGCTGTGCGGGTCATCAGGCTCTCCTTGTGGGCACGCCCATCTTAATGCCATCGGCCCCTAGCGACCGAGGATCTCCGCACGCACGTCGGCAATCTCGCGGGCGCGCGACGGGCGGGCACCCTCGCAGCGTTCCGGTCGTGGACAGCGATTGCTGCGCGGACAGATGATGCGCGCCGGCGCCTGCAGCGCATCGCCGATCCAGGCGATGTTCAGCACGTTCGCCACCGCGCCGAGCACCTGGGTCGCGGCCTTGGGGATGCGCGCCTCGCCGCGCCGGTGCAGGCACTCGCGGAAGATCGAATCGATCAGCGGCTCGCCCGGCACGCCGTGCGAGGCGAGCGCCGGCGCCAGGTCGACCCCGACCGACAGCACGTGCGGATTGCCGGCCATGTCCTGCACCCGTATCGAGTGGCAGCAGTAAAGCAGCGAGCGCTCGCCGTCGCGCAGCACCGAGATCTGCGAGCCGCTCGCGCCGTGCTCGCCGTGGATCATGCGAAACACCGCCCAGTTGGGGCACGGGTCGCTCACCTGCGCGAGGTTCCCCCAGGGCAGCGGAATGCCGTTGCCCCGATAGACCGCGCGCAGGTACCCGGGAGGGTAGGCGTCGAAGAAGTGCCAGTAGGGGTAGGGCGAGACCTTGGTCATGCGGCGCATGACCACCGCGGGCGTGAGCTCGAGCCGCGCCCCCGCCTCCACGCGGTAGCGCTCGCGCGCCAGGAAACGGCGGAACGGCACCCTGGGGGCGAGCAGCGCGCCGGCGAAGAAGCTGCACTCGAAGTCGCGCCAGGCGTGCAGCACGTCCTGGGCATTCATGCCGGCCGCGCCCGAGCCGCCCTCGGGGCTGCCGCCCATCTCCCCGCCGGTGGCGTGCGGGGATTTGAGGCCGTCGCCACCGTGCAGCACCTTGTGGCCGATGTGCGCGGCGAGATCGAACTTGAGGCGCGCGGGATCCGCCTGCAGCGCGCGGTTGGCATAGATCACCCGCGGCGCCTGGAAGAACGAGCGCACCATGCTGCGCACCTCGCGATCCTTGTCGCGCGCCAGCACCGGCTTGCGATCGAACCAGCGGATCTCGAGCCCGTGGCGCCGGCACAGCCGCAGCAGATCCTCGGCCGACAGCGGGAAGCGCCGCTCGCCGACGCTGTCGGCGGCGCGCTCCAGGTCCGGGAAGTCGTTGCGCGACATCTCCTGGTGCGAGCGGATCAGCAGGTGCGCGAACTGCCGCCCGGTGGTGCCGGTCTGCGCGAGCAGCTCCGGGATCGCCAGCTGCAGCAGGTGGCGCGAGAACAGGAACGACGGCTCGAGCGGCACGCGCGTCGCTGCGCCGCCGGCGGCGGAGGGCGCGGCGGGCTCGGCCTGCGCGCTCTCATCGAGGAACCACTGCGGCGCGCGCTGGAACACCCCGGCCAGCAGCTCGAGCAGCGCCGGCGAGGGGCTGCGCTTGCCGCTCTCGATCATGCTCAGGTAGGACACGGAAGGGCCGCGCTGCGAGTCGCGCTGGATGCAGCGCACCGACAGCTCTTCCAGCGTCAAGCCGTTGCGCTTGCGCAGGGTGCGCAGCTTGGCGCCGAGAAAATGGCCCTTGCGCAGCAGCTCCGCCATGGGTTCACCTCGGCCGCCGGCAACAGCGCCCGCGGCCTCCAATGAGTGCGCTATGTGAAATTAACAGTGTGAAGTTTCCATGGTCAAATTCGTTGTGGAACCGCGTATGCTGGACGGGCCATGAATGTCGAGACGCACGGACGGGTGTCTCCCAGGGAGGACGCGGGACCCAAGGTCGAGATCCTCGGCGCCCGCATGGCGCGCGACGAGGAGGTACTGACCCCGCTCGCGCTGCAGCTGCTCGGCAGCCTGCACCGGCGTTTCAACCCGCGCCGCCTGGAGCTGCTCGCCGCACGCACCCGCCGCCAGGCGCTGCTCGATGCCGGTGCGCTGCCGGAGTTTCTCGACACCACCGCGGAGGTGCGCGCCGGCGACTGGCGCATCGCCCCGGTGCCCGCCGACCTTGCCGACCGGCGCGTGGAAATCACCGGCCCCATCGACCGCAAGATGATCATCAACGCCCTGAACGCGCCGGTGCGCTGCTTCATGGCGGACTTCGAGGACTCCTGTGCGCCGACCTGGGAGAACATCATCCGCGGGCAGGTGAACCTCGCCGATGCCGTGCGCCGCACCATCACCTTCGAGGACCAGGCCACCGGCAGGATCTACCGGCTGGGCCAGCACACCGCGACGCTCATCGTGCGCCCGCGCGGCTGGCACCTGCCGGAGAAGCACGTGCGCATCAACGGCGAGCCGGTGTCAGGTGCGCTGTTCGACTTCGCGCTGTTCCTAGCCAACAACCACGAGGCGCTGGCCCGCGCCGGAACCGGGCCGTACTTCTACCTGCCGAAGATCGAGGGCCACCTGGAAGCGCGGCTGTGGAACGAGGTGTTCGTCGCCGCGCAGGACGCACTCGGCATGGCGCGCGGCACCATCAAGGCGACGGTGCTGATCGAGACCATTCTCGCGGCCTTCGAGATGGACGAGATCCTCTACGAGCTGCGCGAGCACTCTGCCGGCCTCAACTGCGGGCGCTGGGACTACATCTTCAGCTTCATCAAGAAATTCCGGAACCGCCCGGACTTCCTGCTGCCGGACCGCGCGACGGTGACCATGGAGCGGCATTTCCTCAAGTCCTACGTCGACCTGCTGATCCATACCTGCCACCGACGCGGCGCGCACGCCATGGGCGGCATGGCGGCGCAGATCCCGATCCGCGACGACCCGCAGGCCAACGAGGCTGCCATGGCGCGGGTGCGCGCCGACAAGCTGCGCGAGGTACGCGCCGGGCACGACGGCACCTGGATCGCGCACCCGGGACTGGCGGCCATCGCGCGCCAGCCGTTCGATGAGCTGATGCCGGGGCCGAATCAGCTCGGCGTGCTGCGCGCGGACGTGAACGTCACGGCGCGCGACCTGCTCACCGTGCCTGACGGCGCCATCACCGAGGAAGGGCTGCGCGGCTGCATCCGCGTCGGCGTGCAGTATCTGGAGTCGTGGCTGCGCGGCAACGGCTGCGTGCCGCTCTATCACCTCATGGAGGATGCCGCCACCGCGGAGATCTGCCGCGCGCAGCTGTGGCAGTGGCTGCGGCACGGTGCACGCACCAGCGACGGGCAGCCGGTGAGCGTCGAGCGCTTCGACCGGCTGCTCAGCGCGGAGCTCGACCGAATCCACGAGGAGGTCGGCGCGGCGCGGCTCAGCGGCGGGGTCTTTCCGACCGCGGCGCGGCTGTTCGAGCAGATGACCAAGAGCGATACCTTCGACGAGTTCCTGACGCTGCCGGCCTACGAGCTGCTGAGCTGAAGCGCGCCCCTACCCCTTAGCACGAGGCACACCCATCCCATGAAACCTGCCGCAACGCTACCGACCGCCGCCGAGCTCGAGCGCAGCTGGCGCGAAGATCCCCGCTGGCGCGGCATCCGCCGCGGCTACGGCGGCGATGATGTGGTGCGCCTGCGCGGCAGCATCGCCGTCGAGCACTCCATCGCGCGGCTCACGGCCGAGAAGCTGTGGCACTACCTCGCCGAGCGGCCGTTCGTCAACGCGCTCGGCGCGCTCACCGGCAACCAGGCGATGCAGCAGGTGAAGGCCGGGCTCGATGCGATCTATCTGTCCGGCTGGCAGGTCGCCGGCGATGCCAACCTCGCCGGCGAGATGTACCCGGACCAGTCGCTGTACCCGGCCGACTCGGTGCCGTCAGTGGTGCGTCGGATCAACAACACGCTGCGCCGCGCGGATGAGATCTGTCATGCCGAGGGCGACGACAGCATCGACTGGTTCAAGCCGATCGTGGCGGACGCGGAAGCCGGCTTCGGCGGGGTGCTGAATGCCTTCGAGCTGATGAAGCAGATGATCGAGGCCGGCGCCGCCGGCGTGCACTTCGAGGATCAGCTGTCCTCGGCGAAGAAGTGCGGCCACATGGGCGGCAAGGTGCTGGTGCCGACCCAGGAGGCGGTCAACAGGCTGGTGGCCGCGCGCCTCGCCGCGGATGTGTGCAACGTGCCGACGCTGCTGGTAGCGCGCACCGACGCGGAAGGGGCGACGCTGCTCACCGCGGACGTCGACGAGCGCGACCGGCCGTTCATCGACGCCACGCGCCCGCGCACCAGCGAAGGCTTTTTCACGGTGCATGCCGGGCTGCGCCAGGCGATCGCGCGCGGCTGCGCCTACGCGCCCTACGCCGATCTGGTGTGGTGCGAGACCGGCAAGCCCGATCTCGAGGAGGCGCGCGAGTTCGCCGCAGGGATCCATCGGCAGTTCCCCGGCAAGCTGCTCGCCTACAACTGCTCGCCGTCCTTCAACTGGAAGCGCAAGCTCGACGACGCGACCATCGCGCGATTCCAGCGCGAGCTCGCTGCCATGGGCTACCGCTTCCAGTTCATCACGCTCGCCGGCTTCCACGCACTCAATTACTCGATGTTCGATCTGGCGCGCGGCTACAAGGCGCAGCACATGACCGCCTACGTGGCGCTGCAGCAGGCGGAATTCGCCGCCGAAGCGGCTGGTTACACCGCCACCAAGCACCAGCGCGAGGTGGGCGCGGGTTACTTCGACGCGGTCACGCAGACCGTGAGCGGCGGCACCTCCTCGCTCAGCGCGCTCAGCGGCAGTACCGAGGAGCAGCAGTTCAGCAAGCCGCACTTCGTCAAGAAGAAGGCCTCCTAGCCTCGAGGCGCCGCGCGGGCGCGGCGCGCGCCGCTGCGCGCTACTTCGCCGTCGGCATGATGAACTCGGCCCCCTTCGGCGTGCTCTCCGGCCAGCGCTGCATCACCGATTTCTGCCGCGTGTAGAAGCGCACGCCTTCCTCGCCGTAGGCATGCATGTCGCCGAACAGGCTGCTCTTCCAGCCGCCGAATCCATGCCACGCCATCGGCACCGGTATCGGCACGTTGATGCCGACCATGCCGACCTCGATGCGCCTGGCGAACTCGCGCGCCACGTTGCCATCGCGCGTGTAACACGCCACGCCGTTGGCGAGCGGATGCGCGTTCACCAGCTGCACGGCGGCGGCCAGGTCCGGCACCCGCACGCACACCAGCACCGGCCCGAAGATCTCCTCCTGGTAGATGCGCATCTGCGGCGTCACGCGGTCGAACAGCGTCGCACCGAGCCAGAAGCCGTGCTCGTGACCTGGCACGCTGAAAGGAGCGCCGCTCACGGGGTGGCGCCGGCCGTCCACCAACAGCTGCGCGCCGCTCGCCACGCCGTCCTCGATATAGCCACGGATGCGCTCGAGCGCCGCCTGGCTGATCACCGGGCCCATCTCGGCATCGCCCTGCATCCCTTCGCCGATGCGCAGCCGCCGCGCGCGCTCGGTGAGTGACGGTACGACCGCCTCGGCGCTCGCACCCACCAGCACCGCGACCGAGATCGCCATGCAGCGCTCGCCGGCGGAGCCATAGGCCGCGCCGATCAGCCCATCGACTGCCTGCTCCAGGTCCGCATCGGGCATCACCACCAGATGGTTCTTGGCTCCCCCGAGCGCCTGCACGCGCTTGCCCGCCGCCGCGCCGCGGCGATAGATATATTGTGCGACCGCGGTCGAGCCGACGAAGCTCAGCGCGCGCACCTCGCGGTGATCGAGCAGCGCGTCGACGGCGCTCTTGTCCCCCTGCACCACGTTGAACACGCCCGGCGGCAGGCCGGCGGCCGCCAGCAGCCGCGCCATGAAGATCGAGGCCGACGGGTCGCGCTCGCTCGGCTTGAGCACGAAGCTGTTGCCGCACGCCAGCGCCAGCGGGAACATCCAGCACGGCACCATGCACGGAAAGTTGAACGGCGTGATGCCGGCGACCACCCCGAGCGGCTGGCGCAGCGTCCAGTTGTCGATGCCGGTGGATACCTGCTCGGTGAAATCGCCCTTGAGCAGTTGCGGGATGCCGCAGGCAAACTCCACGATCTCGATGCCGCGCGTCACCTCGCCCTGCGCATCGGCGAACACCTTGCCGTGCTCGGCAGTGATGAGTGCGGCGAGCGCATCGCGCTCAGCGTTGAGCAATGCGAGGAAGCGGCCGAGGATGCGCGCGCGGCGCACCGGCGGGGTGTCCGCCCAGCCGCGCCAGGCCGCCTGGGCGCTCGCCACCGCCGCGTCCACTTCGGCGGCGCCGGCGAGCGCGAGCTCGCGCAGCGGCGCACCCGTGGCCGGGTTGAGTACCGTCAGCCGGGCACCGCCGCCGGTGAGCGGCACACCACCGACCCAGTGTGGAACGAGCTCCGGCGCGGCGAGCGTGCCGTGCGCAGGGAAGGAGGCTGCCATGGAATGCTCTCGGCTGAACGTGCGTACGCTGTGATCATAGACCAGTTGTCGCCGCACCCGCATACTGCCCGCCCTGCATGAGCACGCAGGTCCTCTTCCCGACGCTGGTGTACCAGGCGCGCCTGCGCTTTCGCGGCTGGCGCTCGCTCAATGAGCGCCTGCGGCACGAAGCCCTGCAGCTGCGGCGCGAGGATGCGGCCGGGCGGCGCTGGTCGGTGCAGCACTACCCGGGCGGTTACACCTCCTACGGCTCCGCGCACCGCATGCAGCGGCACTCGCCGACGTTCGCCGCACTGGCGCGCCGGCTCGACGTGCACGTGGCGGCTTTCACGCGCGCGCTGCAGCTCGATGTGCGTGCGCGCAAGCTGGTGATGACCGACTGCTGGGTCAACGTCATGGGGGAGGGCGCCGCGCACGGCCTGCACCTGCACCCGCTCGCCACCATCAGCGGCACGTACTACGTGGCGGCGCCGGCCGGGGTGGCGGGGCTGAAGTTCGAGGATCCGCGCCTCGAGCGCTTCATGGCAGCCCCGCCGCGGCTGCGCAGCGCGCGGCGCGCCAACCGGCCGTGGGTGACGCTGCCGGTGCGCACCGGCGGGCTGCTGCTGTTCGAGAGCTGGCTGCGCCACGAGGTGAGCGCGCGGCGACGCTCGCCGCAGCGCATCAGCATCAGTTTCAACTACAGTTGGTTCTGAACTGTCGCAGCACGGCGTCAGTGCGACACTGTCTGGCCCGTCAACTTGCATGAGCGGCGTGCGTTGCCGAAACTGAGTGAGCGCATCGCGCGCACCAGGTGCCGGCGGGTGAGGGGTTCAGGAAGCGTTCAGCCGTGCTCGGTCAACGTCCCGTATCGAGGAGTCCAAACAATGCGCCATCTGTTTCGCGGTCTGATCACCAGCTTGCTGCTCGCGCTGCCGCTCGCCGCCAACGCCGCGGTGTTCATCTCGGTGGCCATCGCACCGCCGGCGCTGCCGGTGTACGTCGCGCCGCCCATGCCGGCGGACGGTTATTTCTGGACGCCCGGCTACTGGGCGTATGCCGATGACGGCTACTACTGGGTGCCGGGGACCTGGGTAATGGCACCGGCGCCCGGGCTGCTGTGGACGCCCGGATACTGGGGCTGGGCGGGCGGTGCCTACGCCTGGCACGGCGGGTACTGGGGTCCGCACGTTGGTTTCTACGGCGGCGTCAACTACGGTTTCGGCTACGGCGGCGCCGGCTTCAACGGTGGTGCCTGGTCCGGCGGCCGGTATGTCGCCAATACCACCGTCATCAACAACACCACCATCGTCAACAACACCACTATCAACCGCACCAGCTTCAACGGCGGTGCGGGTGGCGTGGCGGCGACTCCGTCGCCGGCGGAGCAGCGTTACGCCCAGGAGCAGCACGTGCCCCCCTCGGCGATGCAGCAGCAGCACGAGCAGGCCGCGGCGCGCGACATGACCATGCGCGCCTCCTACAACCACGGCAGCCCCTCGGTTGCCGCGACGCCGAAGGCCGGGGTCTTCTATGGTAAGGGCGTCGTGGCCGCGCGCGCCGGCGGTCCTGGCGGTGCCGGTGCTCCCGGCGGTGCTGCGCCGCACGCGGCGATGAACGAGCAGGCCGGCCGTATGGGCGGTGGCGCGCCCGCGGGCCAGCCGCCCGCGGGCCAGCCGCACGGCGCCCCGCCGGCGGCGCCGCATGCTGCCCCCCCTGGTGGCCCGCCCCATGGCGCCCCGGGCGCGCCTCCACATGCGTCCCACCCGCCCGCACACAGTGAGCCGCACGGCGAGCCGCACGAAGAGCACGGCAAGCCGCCCGGCTGAGCTAAAGCACTGTTGGTGGAGCAGGCCCCAGGGACGGGGCCTCACTCCCTGCGCCAGGCTGACGCCGGAGAGTCAGGCGAGCACGCGCCGCAGCCACGCGGCGATATCGACAACCTCCTGCGGAATTACCGAGTGCGGCATGCTGTACTCATGCCACTCCACGGCGTACGAGAGCCCCTGCAGCTGCCGGCAGGCGGCCAGTCCCAGCGCCGGCGCCACCACCGGGTCCTGACTGCCGTGCGCCAGGAACACCGGGGTGGACTGGTTCGCTGCCGAACGCTCGGCGGCCAGGCTCTCCGCCAGCAGCTGATAGCAGGACAGTCCCATGATGCCGGCGAGCCTCTCCGGGTAGCGCGTGCCGGCATACAACGCCATCGCGCCGCCCTGCGAGAAACCGGCCAGCACGATACGCGCGGTGCGGATGCCGCGCTCGTTCTCGCGGCGCACGAGACTGGTGATGATGCTCTGTGAAGCGCGGATACCCGCGGCGTCCTCGGCGGTGCGCCGGTCGAGTGCCACGATGTCGTACCAGGCGCGCATCGCGTAGCCGCCGTTGAGAGTCACGGGACGCATGGGCGCGTTCGGGAACACAAAACGCAGCGCCGGATCCGCAGGCTGCACGAACTGCGGCACGAGCGGCTCGAAGTCGTGGCCGTCGGCGCCGAGGCCGTGCAGCCAGATGATGGCGGCCTGCGGCGCGCGACCGGTCTCGACCTCGATCGCCTCACGCGAAACGCGCGTCTCCCAGGCTGCAGCTTCCACGGGGGTGCATGTTAGTGCACCGTCGCCCCGGCGTGCAGGAATCTGCCGGTGAGCGCCCGCCGCGATCCCGGCCCTCGCCCGCGGCGCAGGTTGTGGATGTCGGCGGCGTCGCGTCGTCGCTGGCTGCGGCGCTGGCGGAGCCTGCCGCTCGCAGCACGCGTGATCACGGGGCTCGCGCTGGCCGCCGGCGTGGCGCTCGCCGCCAACGCGATCTACCAGGTGGCGCGCAAGCCGACGGAGCTGTTTTTTCCGGTGAGCGGCGTGCTCGCCAAGACCCCCGCGGCGACCTGGCGCGACTACGGCTCAGCATTTCGCCGCTTTGCCACGCCCACCGTCACCCCGGCGTTGCTGGCCGCGCTTGCGCAGGTGGAAGGGTCAGGCAATCCGCTGGTACGCACCTACTGGCGCTGGCGCTGGGCCGCCCGGCCGCTGGAGCTCTACCGCCCGGCTTCGAGCGCCGTGGGCATGTACCAGATCACCGACGGGACTTTTGCCGAGGCGCGCCGCTATTGCATTCACGATCACCGCCTGGTGCGCGAGGGTCGCTGGAACGACTGGGACTCGTGTTGGTTCAACGCGCTGTACCTGCGGGTACTGCCCGCGGATGCGGTGGAGCTGACCGCCGCGTACCTGGATCTCAAGGCGGGTGAGATCCTCTCACACCGGCCGCATGCGGCGACAGCGCTGCAGCGGCAGCATCTTGCGGCGGTGGTGCACCTGTGCGGCGCGGGCGCCGCGGCGCTGTACGCGCAGCGTGGCTTCAGCTTCCTGCCGGGGGAGCGCTGCGGCGATCACGACCCGCGCGTCTATCTGGCGCAGGTCGATGCGCTCGGCGCGTGGTTCGCGCGGCTCGCGCGTGCCGAGGATCTCGAGCGCGGCGGGTAGCGCCCGCTTTTTCAGGCGGTGCGCTCAGTGATGATGACCGCTGGCGCCGTGCACGTGTCCGTGGGCGAGCTCTTCGGCGGTGGCGGCGCGTACCGCGGCGATCTCGACCTCGAAGTTCAGCGTCTTCCCGGCGAGCGGGTGATTGCCGTCGAGCGTCACCAGGTCGCCGGCGACGTGCGTGACGGTGAGCATCCGCGGACCCTCGGCGCCGTGCGTCTGCAAGCGCATGCCGGGCTTCACCTGGGCGACACCCTTGAGGGTACGCCGCGGTACCTGCTGCACGAGCTTTTCGTCGTACTCGCCGTAGCCGTCGGCCGGTGACACTTTCACCACCAGCCGCTCGCCCGCCTTGCGGCCCGTCAGTTCGCGCTCCAGTCCTGGGATCAGGTTGCCGTGCCCGTGCAGGTAGGCGAACGGCTCGCCGGCGCTGGAGCGGTCGATGACCTCGCCCGCATCGTCGGTGAGCGTGTAGTGGATGCTGACGACCTGGTCGCGGCTGATGCTCATGGCGGGAACGCCTTCAGGAAGGACAATGGGCGAGCGCGAAGGATACCATTGCGTCTCACTCCTCCGTCCAAGGAACCCACGCATGCGCATCATCGCTTCCGCTCTGCCCGGCGCCGCTCTGGCCGCGGTGGCGCTCGCCGCTACCGCCGCCACCCCTCCAGCCGCAGGCACCGCAGAAACTTCGCCGATGGCCGACAACCCGTTCGCGCAGCCGAGCACGCTGCCTTTCCAGATGCCGCCCTTCGACCGCATCCACGACAGCGATTACCTGCCGGCCTTCGCCGCGGCGCTGCACGAGCAGCTCGCGGAGGTCGCCGCCATTGCGCACAACCCGCAACCCCCGACATTCGAGAACACCGTGGTGGCGCTGGAGCGCTCCGGGCAGATGCGCGTGCGCATCGAGCCGGTCTTCTCGAATCTCAACACCTGCAACACCGATCCGCAGATGCAGAAGATCGACACCGAGATGGCGCCGAAGCTCACCGCGCAGAACGACGCCATCTTCCTCGATGCGGCATTGTGGGCACGCATCGACCAGCTCTATCAGCAGCGCGCCACAGCGCACCTCGATCCCGAATCGCTCCAGCTGCTGAGCCGCTATCACACGCTGTTCGTGCGTGCGGGTGCGCGTCTGGCGCCCGCGCAGCAGGCGCAGCTCAAGGAGCTGAACAAGCAGATCTCGTCCCTCACCACCCGCTTCAGGCAGAACGTGCTCAAGGCGACCGCCGACGGCGCGGTGGCGGTGGCCAGCGCTGCCGAGCTCGACGGGCTGTCGTCCGAGGATATCGGGGCGGCGGCGCAGGCGGCGGCGGCCCGCGGCCTCAAGGGCAAGTGGCTCATCACGCTGCAGAACACCACCAACCAGGCGGTGCTGGCGCAGCTGAAGAATCGCCCGCTGCGCGAGCGCATCTACCGCGCTTCGATCAGCCGCGCCTTGAGCGGTGCCAGCGACAATCGCCCGGTGGTCGCGCAGCTCGTCAAGCTGCGTGCCGAACGCGCCACGCTGCTCGGCTACCCGAGTCACGCCGCCTATGTGCTCGCGGACGAATCGGCCGGCACGCCGCAGGCAGTGCGCGACATGATCGGCCAGGTGGCCCCCGCCGCACTCGCCGCGGCACGGGCCGAGGCGGCCGCGATGCAGAAGCTCATCGACGCCCAGGCGGCCGCCGCCGGCACCGCGACCTTCCAGCTGCAGCCGTGGGACTGGTTCTTCTACTCCGAGCAGGTGCGCAAGGCACGCTATGACTTCGACAGCGCGAGCGTGGCGCCGTACTTCGAGCTCGATCGCGTGCTGCACGACGGGGTGTTCTACGCCGCGCACCAGCTGTATGGCTTGAATTTCAAGGAGCGCCACGATCTGCCGGTCTACCAGCAGGACGTGCGCGTGTTCGAAGTCTCCGACGCCGACGGCAAGCCGCTGGCGCTGTTCTTCGGCGACTACTTCAAGCGCGACAACAAGCAGGGCGGCGCGTGGATGAACGAATACGTCTCGCAGTCGCGGCTGCTCAAGCGCTTAGCTGTGGTGGCCAACCATCTCAACATTTCCAAGCCGCAGGCCGGCCAGCCGGCATTGCTGAGCTTCGATGAAGTGACGGCGATGTTCCACGAGTTCGGCCATGCGCTGCACGGCATGCTCTCGAACGTCGAGTACCCGCTGCTGGCCGGCACCGCGGTGCCGCTCGACTTCGTCGAGTACCCTTCCCAATACAACGAGATGTGGGCGCGCGAGCCGGAGGTCGTCGCGCATTTCGCACGCCACTACCAGAGCGGGGCGCCGATGCCGCCCGCGCTGCTGGCGCGGGTGATCGCCGCGCAGAAGTTCGACGCCGGTTATGCGACCACGGAGTACCTGGCGGCGGCGCTGCTCGACCAGGCCTGGTACCAGATCACACCGGCGCAGGCGCCGCCGGCGGCCGGCGTCCCGGCATTCGAGACCGCCGCCCTCAAGGCGAGCGGACTTGATTACGCGCCGGTGCCGCCGCGCTATCACTCCGACTACTTCTCGCACATCTTCGACAACGAGTACGCGGCGGGCTACTACGCCTACCTGTGGAGCGAAGTGCTGGCGCGCGACACCGGCCAGTGGTTCCACGCGCACGGCGGACTCACGCGCGCCAACGGCGAGTACCTGCGGGCGCACATCCTGTCGCGCGGGCGCAGCGAGGATCCGCAGCAGCTGTTCCGCGAGTTCTACGGGCAGGCGCCGCAGGTCGGGCCGCTGCTCGAGTACCGGGGGCTGAGCGGCGGCGGTTAGCGGCGCGCAGCGCGCGCACCCGTCGAGCTACGCCGGCGTGCGCCGTGTGCGGTCGATCGCGGCGAGCAGGCCGCGGAAGCACTCGAGCAGCGGCACAGCGAGGCCGAGCGCGCGCGCACGCTCGCAGGCGTAGCCGAGCGTCTCGTTCACCTCGAGCGGCCGCCCCGCCTCGACATCCTGCAGGGCCGACATGCGATGGCCGGGCGCGCTCTGCCGGTAGTCCGCGCCGATGCGGGTGATGAGCGCCACTGCCTCGCGCTCGCTGCCGCCGCAGATGCGCGCGCTCGGCAGCACCGCGCGGTCGGAAAGCGTGATACCGAGCGCAGCGGCCAGCGTACCCATCTCGCGCACCAGCCGGGCGAGCAGCAGGGCTGCGTCCTCGTCCACCAGGTACTTCCAGGTCGGGGCGCGTGTGGTGACCGCGAGCGCCATGAGCCCGACCCAGGCGCAGAACTTCGACCACTCGAGCGTCTCGATCTGCGCCGTGGCGCAGGCACGGACGCCGGAGGTCTCGAGCGACTGCGCCAGGCGCTGGGCGCGCGCGCTCTCGCCGCCGGCGAGCTCGCCGAGGTAGACGTTCACGTTGCGCGTGAACAGCACGCGGCCATCGGGCAGCAGCTCGCCACTGGTGTCGGCGAGCGCCCCGAGCACGCGCTCGCGGCCGAACGCGGCGGCGAGCAGCTCGTTCTTCAGCGGACCGTTCTGGATCGAGAAGGTGACGTCGAACTGCGCAGCTATGAGCGCCGCGAGCGCCGCGGCGGTACCGGGAGTCTTGGTGGCGACGATCAGCGTGCCGGCACTGCCGAGCGCCGCCGGGTCGCGCAGCGTGTGTACCGCGGTGGTGAACTCGGCGAGGCCGGTGATGGTGAGACCGTGCTGCTCGAGGTGCGCGGCGCGCGCGCCGCGCGCCAGCATCACCACCGCGTGTCCGGCGCGCGCCAGGTGCGCACCGAGAATCGAGCCGATGGCACCGGCTCCGAGAACGGCGAACTCGAATTCCGCCATGGCAGGCGCGGGTGCGCTTAGCGCCTACAGCGCCTCGGCGATGTCCTGCATGAGGCCGTTGTCCTGCGGGCGGGTCTGCGGCGGGTAGCGCTTGAGCACCCGCCCGTCGCGGCCGATCAGGAACTTCTCGAAGTTCCAGCTGATGTCCCCGGCGATGCCGCTGCCGGGCGCGGTGAGAAAGCGATACACCGCGTGGCGTGCCGGCCCGTTCACCTCGAGCTTCGCGCTCAGCGGAAAGCTCACCTCGTAGGTCGTGCGGCAGAACGCGGCGATCTCCGCTTCGCTGCCCGGCTCCTGGCCGGCAAACTGGTTGCAGGGAAAGCCGACCACGGTGAAGTCCTCGGCCGCCAGTTCGCGCTGCAGCTGCTCGAGCCCCTGGTACTGCGGGGTGAGTCCGCAGCGGCTGGCGACGTTCACGGCGAGCGTGACCTTGCCGCGCAGCTTCCCCAGCAGGTGCGGCGTGCCGTCGATGCCGTTGACCTCGATGTCGTAGAAACCGCTCATGAAAGTGCCTCCTGCGCCGGCGCGCGGCGTGTACGATACACCAGCGCGGGACTTACCATGCGCGCAGCGCATTGGGTGCGGGAGAGGAACATGAGCGCCGAGCTTGGCAAAACGGAAACCGCCCGGGTCATCGAGCTTCTCAAGCATATTCTCGAGCTGGAGCTCGCCGGACTGGTGCGCTACCTGCACTACAGCTTCATGATCTTCGGCCACAACCGCATTCCGATCGTGGCGTGGCTGCGCAGCCAGGCGCAGGAATCGCAGGCGCACGCCATACAGGCCGGCGAGCACGTCACCAACCTCGGTGGGCATCCCGCGCTCACGATCGGGCCGCTGCTGGAGACTCACAAGCACAACGTCGACGAGATCCTGCGCGAAGCGCTCGCGCACGAGGAGGAGGGGCTCGCCGAGTACCGCAAGCTCCTCGAGGCGGTCGCCGGACGCAACATAATGCTCGAGGAGTACGCCCGTGCGCAGATCGCCACCGAAGAGGCGCATGCCGCGGAGATCGGCAAGATGTTGCGCAAGCCGGGCTCGATCACGTGACGGCCCGGGCCCGATCACCTGACGGCGAGAACAACTGCCTCCTGAAAGTGTGAACCCGGTCACCCGGCAGGGGCGGCCGCGGGATTGTTTTTGCCGCCTGCACCCCAACGTTCACTCGCTATGGAACTGATCATTACTTCGTTCGTCTTCGCGACGCTGCTGATCCTTGGTCATCTCGGGGCGCTCGTGCACGCGCGCCTAACCACCCGCCGGCGCCGCTGAGGCGCAGTGCCTGAGCGTGCGCAGCGCCGCGCGCTTTGGCTGCTCACCGATCGGCGCACGGGCGTATGCTCGCAGGCGTGCGGATCGTCGCGGTCACGAACATCAAGGGTGGCGTCGGCAAGACCACCACCGCGGTCAATCTCGCCTACCTGAGTGCGGCCGGCGGCTGCGCGACGCTGCTGTGGGATCTCGACTCCCAGGGCGCCGCGAGCTACGCGCTGCGCGGTGAGGCGCACGAGCACGGCTCGGCGAAGCGCCTCGCCGCCGGCAAGATCGAGTTGCCCGAGCTGGTGTTGGCGAGCGGCTACCCCAATCTCGATCTGCTGCCGGCGGATCTTTCCTACCGCAACCTCGCCGTCCACCTGGCTGCGCGCCGCCACCCGACCGAGCGGCTGCTGAAGATGAGCCGCTCGGTGCGCGAGATCTACGGCGCGCTGTTCCTCGACTGCCCGTCCGGCATCTCGCTGCTGTCGGAAAACGTGCTGCGCGCGGCGGACGTCGTGATCGTGCCGCTGGTGCCGACGCCGCTGTCGCTGCGCATGCTGGTGCAGCTGTACGACTTCGTGGACGCCGCGGGCTGGCACGACCTGAGGCTGCTGCCGTTCTTTTCACTGGTCGACAGCCGCCGCGCGCTGCACCGCGAGCTCATGGCGGAGGCGCGGGCGCGCTTTCCGGCCATCCTGGCGACCGAGGTGCCCTACCGCAGCGAGATCGAGCGCATGAGTGTGCGGCGCGCGCCGCTGCCGGTGAGCGCGCCGAAGAGCGAGGCGGCGCAGGTGTACACAGCGCTGTGGGCGGAAGTTCGCGGCCGCATCGATCCGCCGGGCAGCGCGCTACCCCTGCATGGCGGGGCGCGGCCGGGGGCTGCCGCCGTCGGGCCCGAGCAGCCCGAGCTGGCCTCGAGCTAGCGCGTCGGCTCGACGACCAGGGTGGCGAGCGTTCCAACGGCGCCCGCGGCCGGCACATCCTCCACCGCGTAGCCGGCAGCGATCCAGGCATCGAGTCCGCCGAACAAGGGACGCACCTTGCGGAAGCCGTGACGCATGAGCACGTGTGCCGCCTGCGCCGCGGAGGCCTCGTTCGGGCAGCTGCAGTAGAGAATGATCTCGCGGTCGCGCGGCAGCGTGCCGCTGCGCGCCGCGACCTCGTGCAGCGGCATGTGCAGCGCTCCGGGGATGCGGCGCGTCTGCAGGCCCTGCGCGATCGGGGAGCGCACGTCGAGGATCGTCGGCGGCGCTGCCCCCTGCATCAGCGCGTACAGCTCGTCCACGCCGATGCGCGCCATGGCGAGCGTGGCGTAGAAGCGGCGCCGTTGCCACCATTTGAAGCCAATGTAGGCCGCCAGCAGCGCCAGCACGATCAACAGCGCGGCACCGCCCAGATCCACGACCCATGGCAGCAGCTGCTCGATCTGCGAGCGCAGCAGCACGCCGGCGCACAGCACCACACCGACCCACAGCGCCGAACCCAGCGTGCTCAGCGCGGCGAAGCGCGGCAGACTCATGTGAGTGGCGCCGGCGAGCGGCGGGGCGATCAGCGACAGCCCGGGAACGAACTTGGCGACGAGCAGGGCCTTCGGGCCCCAGCGCTCGAAGCTCCTTTGCGTCTGGCTGACACAGATGTCGGGCGTCAGCGAGATGCGGCACAGCAGCTTCATGACGCGCCCGCCCGAGGCGCGCCCGGCGATGTACCAGCTGGCATCACCGATCATGCAGGCGAGCAGCGCCGCGGCGAACACCGCGGCCCCCGGCAGCCGCCCCGCCGCCACCAGCGTACCGGCGAACAGCAGGGTGGGAATGGCGGGCACCGGCAGGCCGAGCTGTTCGAGCAGCACGTTACCGAAGATCAGGCCGACGCCGATCGAGCTCCCCATAGGGCGATCTTGCCCGCGTCGAGCCTGCGCTGCCAATTGCGCTGCCGCGGGAGGAGTTACTGTCTCAGCCGGGGTACTTGGTGAAGATCGCGGCCACCGCCGCGTCGATGCGCTTTTGCGCCTCGGCGCCACTCACGCCAACGAGATTCTGATCCACGGAGGCGTGCCACAGCGGCTTATGCGAGCGGGCATCGTACATATCCACCGCGATGATGCCCTCCGGGTAGGCGTACGGCCCGGGCCAGCCCCAGTAGCCGTAGTAGCCCCAGCCGTAGCCGTACGGCCAGTCCACCGCCCGGGTCGCGCCGATCCCGTAACCGAGCAGGCAGTCGGCGTTCCCCTGACCATCCTGGATCGGGCCCTTGAGGTGCGCGGCGATGGCGCTGCGCAGACGGCTTTCATTGACGGGATTGGCGATGCCGCCGCGCAGCGGGCTGTTGCCGCGGAACGAGCCGGCCCAGGCGAAGCTGTTGCAGCTGACCTGCCCGATGAGGGCGGTATTGACGTCGGATTTCACATACAGCGTCGAGCACGCGGCGATCGTGCATGCCAGGACGCAGACGAGCGTGGCGCGCAACGGGTGTCTGAGCATGATGCCTACCTCGGACGAGCCTGTGGGTCGCAAAGCCCCGGCACATCGTAACGCATGAGGGTGGGGGTGGTTGACGGCCGTGAGATCAGAAGGGATCACCGATCACCAGGCGCCAGCCGGAGAGGATACCGGCATCGAGGTAACCGATACCGATGCGCGGCAGCGACCAGCCGTGGATCTGATACTGCGGGATCACGCCGAGCATCAGGCCCGCCTCGAACTGCACGGTGCGGGCACTGATGCCGGAAGCCGGACCCGAAGGGGCATTGAAGTAGATGTCGGTGAAGGCATAGGGCGCAAGCTGCACGGCACTGCCGTGCCAGGACCAGCCGAGGTTGCGCCGCACCTCCGCGCCGTTGCGCAGCCGCGAAAACGAGTCGTTCGGCAGATCGCCCTGGTAGTGCACGCCCGCGTAGGCGAGCTCCGCGCGCCACAGTGCCCCGTCGCCGAGCGCCTCGAAGCGGTAGTCACTGCGCACTCCGGTACCGAAGATCACCGCATTGACCCCGGCGGACGAGGCGAAAGTTCCGCCCGCCTTGAGGTAGGGATACACGTGCCACACATCGTTCAGCCAGAAATCCAGCTCGACGCCTGGCTCGAGGCTGAGCGCGCCGATCGAACTGGGCAGTTGCAGATGCACCAGGTCGACCGGCTGGAAGTTGAAGAATCCCACGGTGAGAGGGAACAGCAGGCTGATGCCGGGGCGCCCGCCGCGCGGGGCTGCCGGGCGCAGATGATAGGCGGGCGCCAGCTGGTAAACTTGAATCGTGCGGCCGTTCACCGCGTAGATGCCCGAGCCGAGCTCACTGGCGAACGCGTAATTCGCGAACTGCGTGTCGGCGGCGCTGGTGGCGCTGGCTGTGCCGGTGGCGGCCGCAGCGGCCAGGCCGCCCGGCATCATCAGCAGACCGCACAGGCATGTGGCCGTTGATGCGCGCACGTCGTTTTCTCAGTTTGCGGGCAGTCTAACAGAGAGGTCTCATGAAATTTCCACCCCCCGAGCGCTGATTTCCAACACCGCTTTCTCGCAAGGAGTCGCGACATGAGCCAGCCCACCCCCGGCACACATCGAGCACAGTGGCCCACGCCGCACGGCACGCACTATCTGGGTCCGCACACCGACCCCACGCCGCTGGAAGTCACGCTGGTGATGCGGCGGCGGCAGGGTGCCCTGCCGCGCAGCGCTTCCTGGCCGCAGCCTCCGCAGTGGTCGCGCGCGGAATTCGGCCGGCAATGCGGCGCGGACGTGGCGGATCTCGCGCGCCTGCGCGAGTTCGCCCGGCAGCACGGATTGCGCGAGACGGGCGCCGCCGCGAACCGCCGCGTGCTGCACCTCGCCGGCGCCCCGCAGGTGCTCGAGCGGGCCTTCGCCGTGAAGCTCGGCCGCTACCAGCTCGCCGACGGCCGCGGACCTTTCGTCAGCTGTGACCATGCACCGCTGCTGCCACCCGAAGCGATTGCCGTGCTGGGACTGGATCGGCGGCCCGTCGCACGCATGCACTCGCGCCGGCCCAAGGCGGCACCGCTCGCCACCTACACGCCGATCCAGATCGGCGCGCTCTACAGCTTTCCGGGGGCGACCGACGGCAGTGGCCAGACGGTCGCGGTCATCGAGCTCGGCGGCGGCTTCAGCACCGCGGATCTTGCCCGCTACTTTACCGGCCTCGGCATTACCCGCCCGCCTCCGGTGATTGCCGTCGGGGTCGCCGGCGGGTCCAACCAGCCCGGCGGCGCCGCCGACGACGAGGTGATGCTCGACATCGAGGTGATCGGGGCGCTCGCCTCCGGAGCAGCCATCGTCGTGTACTTTGCACCCAACACCGACCAGGGTTTCTACGAGGCGATCTCGCAGGCCGCGCATGACAGCACCCACCACCCGAGCGTGATGTCGATCAGCTGGGGCGGCCCCGAGGACGGCTGGACCACTCCCTCACGCAACGCCATGCAGACCGCCCTGGAAGACGCCGCGGCGCTCGGCGTGACAGTCACGGTCGCGGCGGGCGACGGCGGCTCGAGCGACGGGGAGAGTGACGGCGAGCCGCACGTGGATTTTCCGGCCTCGAGTCCCTTCGCGCTCGGCTGCGGCGGCACGCGTCTCACGACCAGCGGCGGTACCATCGCGAGTGAAGTGGTGTGGAACGACACGAGTGCCGGCGAGGGCGCGACCGGCGGCGGCGTCAGCGTGGTGTTCCCGTTGCCGGCCTGGCAGCAGCACAGTCAGGTGCCGCAGGCGCCCAACGGCAGCGCCGGGCGCGGGGTGCCCGACGTGGCCGGCAATGCCGACCCGCTGACCGGCTACCAGGTGCTGGTGGATGGCGAAGCGCAGGTGATCGGCGGCACGAGCGCGGTGGCGCCGCTGTGGGCGGCGCTGATCGCACGCTGCAACCAGCACCTCGCGCGGCCGCTTGGGGACGTGCACGCGGCGCTCTACCAGATCGGCGAGCGGGCGTTTCGCGACATCACGCAGGGGAACAACGGTGTCTACCGCGCCGCACCCGGATGGGATGCGTGCACGGGACTCGGCTCGCCGAACGGGACAGCGCTGCTCAGCGCACTGGGTGCGCTCGCGCAGCCATGACGCCTGCGGGTGCGCGCCAGCGCCCATCCCAGCAACGCGAGCAGCGACGCCAGGTCCGCGCTGCCGCCGCCACCGCCAGCGCCGCTGTCCGGGTTTCCTACCGGCGTCTCAACCGCCAGGGTGGCCGTGCCGCTGACCTTGCCCGATGCCCCGGTGCAGGTCAGCGTGTACGCGTACATTCCGGTAGTCGCCGGCGCAACGGTCTGGCTGCCACTGATCGGCTGCGTACCGCTCCACGCCCCGCTCGCCGTGCAACTGCTGGTATTGATCGCCACCCAGCTCAGCGTGGTCGAGCTGCCGGGGGTGATCGCAGGGCTCGCGAGGTTGAGCGCCGCGCCGGCTGGCAGCGAGGCGAGCGCGGCTTCCGCATCGATGAAGCCGTAACCGGATTCATAGTTGGGCGAGGGGTTGCCCATCGCCGTAGCCGTCGTGTGCAAGGCGTCGTAGATCTGCGTTGGCGTGAGCGTGGGGATGGCCTGCAGTGCGAGCGCCGCGACGGCCGCCGCGTGCGGGGTGGCGGCGGAAGTGCCGAAGAAGTTCAGGTAGCTAGCGTCGTTCTGGCACGCGCTGACCGTCGAGTTGTCGGTGGTGCCGCTGTCGGTGAGCGGGAAACCGAAGTACGAGGTGTTCACGCCATCCGGTGCGGTGAAGTCCGGCTTCTGGCGCACCTGCGGCGTCGCCAGGCGGTTGCCCGCGTTATCGAACAGGATCGGCTCGCCGCCCTCCGCGGAGTAGCGTTCCAGCACCGCGGGCGAAGTGCCGCAGCGGGGCGTCTGGGCGAAGAAAGCCGCCGCGACGGCGGCCGCTCCCGCCGCCCCTGGGTGGCCTTGCAGCGTCGGGCTGTGCGTGTCGAAGGAGTCGATGGTGCTGCCGGCACCATCGTCCGCCACCACCAGCTTGATCCGGCCGGGGGTCGGACTGCCACTCACCAGACCGATCACCAGCTTGACCTGTTGGGCGGTGGTGTTGCCGCCGGCATTGGCCGGGTTGCCGAGGATGAGCACCTGCACCGCATCGGTGCCGGTCGCGTTCGGCGCCGTGCAGGTGACGGAGTTGCCGTCGAGGTTGAAGACCGTGTAGGCCGACGCACCCGTCACGCACAGATCGATCTGACTGCTCGCACCGCTACTGGTGGGCGCGCCCGTCACGTACGGCTGGTCCCATTCCACGATCAGCGCGATGAATTCGCCGGGGAACAGCGGCGGGATCGTCACCGGCAGGACGGTGGTGGTGGTGGCGCCGCTGGTGTCGAAGTTCAGCAGATTCTCGCCGGCATTCTCGCCGCTGCCGGGCGTAGCGAAGCTCGGCGTGGTGTTCTCGTAGGACTCCTGCCCGTTGTTGCCGGCGGCCGAGAAGTAGGCTACGCCCTGCGCCTCAACGGCATCGATCGCCTGCGCGAGGATACCGTCCTGGAAAAACGGCTCGTCGTAGTAACCGGTGTCATCGCCAATGACCTTCGCGCCCGCCGTCGCGAGCGCGCCGATGCCGTTGGCAAAATCCGCCTCGCTGTTGGAGGCGGTGTAGAAGGCGAGGGCGGCTCCGGGGGCGATGACGTGCACGATCTGCAGCATCGCGCGGCCTTCATCGGTGAAGGGTAACTGCAGCGGCTGTCCATATTGACTGCAGGGCGCTTCCTCCAGCACGTCAACACTCGCCGGCAGGTAACCGTTGGATTCATCGAACGTGGCGTCATCGGTCGCGAAGCCATACGGCGCATACCCCTGGGTTCCCGAGGCCGGCACGCCGCTGTCGGGCTGGTCGTAGACGCCGTAACAGTTGAAGCTGTCGGAGAGCATGCCGACTTTGATACCCGCACCGTTCAGGGCCGCGTAGGTGGTACGCAACACGTTGCTGGCCTGCGCAAAATCTCCCTGCGTGGCAATGGGGGCGGCGCGCGTGCGCGCCATCGCGGCGCGGATGGCGACCACTTCCGCGCGCGCCGCGGCAGCGTTGATCCGGTTCACCGGCAGCCAGCCGCCGACGTCATTGGAATAGATCGCGGGGTGCTGCAGTCCGAGGCTGACGAGTGCGGCCGCGAGCTGCCGCGGGTTGCCGCGCGTCACCGCATCGACGGCGACCAGCGGCACCGCATCACCGGCAGTCTGCATGAAACGCGCAGCGGGGCTGAGCGAGTGCAGGTCCTCGAGCGCATGCCCGGCACGCGCGCGGCTCGCATGGCGCACCAGGTCCGCAAGCGTCGCATCGAGCTTGCCACCGAGCCCGCTCTGTCGCTGCGCGGCGCTGCGGCCGCCAAAAGCCATCAGGTGCGGCGCAGGCGCCGCAGTCACCGGCCGGTCGGCGCGCACCGCGGCGGTCGCGGCGCCCGAGGCGGCGGCCGTGAGCACCGTCAGTAACGTGGCAATCCATTGCCTGGCAGTCATCCGCCTCATGACGTCACTGTACCCATATCGGGCTGCGGGGGCATACGGCACTCGTGAGGGACTGCGCACTTTGTAAGAAAGTGCGCAGCTCAAGGCGCCAGCGCTGCGCCTGAAGCCGTTCAGGGCGTCAGACCGTACTTGCCCGCCTGTGCGGCGATGCCGGGATCGAGCGCGCTTGCCGCGGCGATATCGGCGTGCCCCTCGGCTGTGAGCCCTTTGCGCACTCGGGCGATGCCGCGACCGTACAGCGTCCAGGGCGCTCGCGACCGCTGCTTCAGGGCCTGGTCGTAGTCGGCGATCGCCTGGTCGTACTCGCCGCGCCGCAGCCGTACGAGCCCGCGGCTGTCGAGCAGCGCTGCTGTGTTGGGAAGTTGCTTCAGGGCCGCGTTGCAGTCGAGCAGCGCCTGCTCGAGCTCCTGATTCCACAGGGCTCGCGTCCAGCAGCGCCCGTTGAGTGCAGCCGCCATCCGCACGTCACCACTGTTGTGTACCTGGATCCAGATGGTGTACTGGGCGATGGCCTGTGGGAACTGACCGTTGCGCTGGAAAAGTTCGCCCAGCTGCAGGCGCACGTCCGCTTCCCTGGGGGCGGCACGGTCTGCGGCCTGCAGATCGGCGATCGCCGGCTGCTGTTCATGATGCTGGGTGTGCACGACGGCGCGCACCACCAGCGCCTGCAGGTCGTTAGGGTCGAGCTGCAGCGCGTGATCGAAGTCGGCCATCGCGAGGTCGGCCTGCCGGTTGCCAAGGTAGGCCATACCACGCTGGTAGAAGTAGTCGGCGTCGCCGGGAGCGAGCTCGCAGGCGCGCGTGAGGTCGGCAATGGCGTGCGTGAAATCCTGACGCGCGGTGAACGCCGTGCCACGCCGGCTGAAGGCGGATGCGTCGTGGGGCTCATCGGCGGACGCCGCCGCAGGCGGCGTTTCCCCCGCAGAGCCCGCTGCGCTCCCCGCGGCAGCGTCCTGCGCCGCCGCCGGGGTTTCGCTTGCGCCGGCCGGCGCCGCCGTTGCCAGATTGAAAACCGGGCCACCGTTGTACGTGAAGTACAACTTGCGCTGGCTGTTGGCCACATAGACGCGGTGCGACAGAAAGAAATCCGGACCGAGCAGCATATCGACGGGGCGGCGAGCGCTGTAAAGGTCGAGCGCACCGATGCGCAGCCGTGTGTTGCGAATCTCCTCGTCGCCGATCTTGAAGCTGGCGAAAGGTGCGATCCAGGTCGCCACGAAGTGCCGACCCATCCCGGCTGCCATCCCCGCGGGGATAACGCCTGCGCTGTCCGGTGTAATGCCGGCGCGTTTCGCAGCGTCCAGCGACAGGGTCGAGACACCGGCACCGGTGTCGAACAGCACACGGATCCGGGCGCCATTGACGTAGGCATCGCCGGTGGTGTGCGGGGATTCAGCGGTCGCCCACTCGATGTCGATGACGGAGAAGGGCTGCGATTTTGCCCAGTAGGCGAGCGATGAGTTGCGACAATCCTTGGTCTGCACGAGCCGGATGACCCCCGCCGCGAGGTCGTACTCGGCGTCCCCGAGTAGCCTGAACACGTTCTGACCGAGCAGACCGACCGCCCCACGGCCGAGATCGTTGCCGGCGACCAGGAACTCGATGTGGTGAACGGGAAGGTTGAGGATGGTGAATGTGTCGACGGTGGTCAACCATGCCTGCGCGTCCCCGCCGATCCCGCTCACGTGAAATCCGAAGGGGGCGGCACTCAGGCGCAGTTTGTATTGCGCTGCGGCCGCCGGGGTGAGCGAGCTGTAGAACGCGCCGCTGTCGGCGATGAACAGGGCATCGCTGCCGTTGATCTGCGCGTGCACCATCGGCCGCATGCCGTTCATGGTCACCGGAAGCTCCGCGACCTTGAGCGCGCAGGCGCCCATGACGGGCGCGATGGGGAGCCAGGCGAGCACAAGAGCCACGAGCAGCGGGCGGCGTCCCATGAGCGGACTTCAGCACAGCAGCCCGAAGGCCGCCAGCCTGCGGCCGGTGCGCCGGCGGCTTAACCGGTGCAGCCGGCCTTGACCTGCAGCCGACGTTGCTGGCGCAGCGCGTACAGGCCGATGCCCAGCCAGACGACGTTCATGGCCGCCGACGGCAGCGCGCCGTTCCAACCGCTGTTCACGATGAAGCCGATTGCGCCGAGGATGTTCATCAGCTGGTAGGTCGTCGATTCCGCCTTGAGCCTGCCGGCAGACAGCAGCGCGTACGCGCCGAGCAGCAGCGCCGCACCGCTCCAGCCGATCACTTCGATCGCCAGCTTCATGGTGGGCCGCAGCCTCAGGCAGCCGTGGCGGCGGCCGCCGGCCGCGCGTGCAGCGCCATGAGGATCAGCGCCCAGCCGCCGAACAGCAGGTTGATGCCCACCAGCAGGCCGAGTGCCCACAGCGCGGTTCCCGGCAAACCGATGAACAGCAGCAGGCCGAGGAACACGTCGACGATGCCGCTTGCCAGCATCCAGCCCCAGCGACCCGACAGGGCGCTCTTGTGCTGGAGCGCGTACATGATCGACACCCCGCCCTCCACCAGCAGGAACGCGATCAGCACCGCGGTGAGGGACAGCGTCCCCTGCAGCGGCCAGGCGAGCAGCAGCCCACCCGCCACGATGCCTACCAGCGCCGACAGCAGCGACCATGCGAACCCCGGTGCCTGCCGGGCACGCAGCGTGGAGATCAGGCCCACCACGCCGGAGAGCAGCAGGATCCAGCCGAAGAACACCGTCGCCGCGACCGAGGCGATCATCGGGGCGAGCACCGCCAGCAGCCCGAGAATTACCAGGGCGATGCCCTCGCAGAGAAACAGTACCCAGTGACGGCGCACGGCGCCGGCGAGCTGCTCGCGCAGCAGTGTTACGGGAACTTGAGCGGCTGTCATGTCTTCTCCTTCTCAGCCAGTGCGCGCGAGCCAGTGGGCGCGGGGGGGCAGATTATACAAACACGCTCAAGCGGCCGGCAGGTCCACGCGATGCTGGCTGACGGCGCTGCCGTCGGTGCGCTTCAGTCCGGCAAACACCAGCGTCGACACCACGGTGCCGATGCCGAGCACCAGGAACGCTTCGTGGATGCCGCTGATCAATTGCCGCGGGGCAGCATGGTGGTGGTCCGGGATGAACAGCGCCGCCACCAGTGAGGCCGCGGCCACACCGAAGCTCATGGACAACTGTTGCGCCGTGCTGGCGATCGAGCTGGCGGCACCGGCCTCGGCGCTGCTGACGTCGGCGTAAACCAGGGTGTTCATGCTGGTGAACTGCAGCGACTGGAAGAAGCCGTACATGAAGAGCTGGCTCACGATCAGCCACACGGGAGTGGCGCCGCCGATGGTGGCGAACAGCATGATGAGCAGGCCGAGCATCACGGTGTTGCCGACCAGCACGCTGCGATAGCCGAAGTGCGCGAGGATCCGCGGCATGGTCATCTTCAGGCTCATGGCGGCGAAGGCCTGCGGCATCATCAGCAGCCCGGACTGGATCGGCGTATAGCCGAGCCCCACCTGGTACAGCAGCGGGAACAGGAACGGGATCCCGCCGATGCTGATGCGGGTGAAGAAGCTGCCGGAGACCGCGGCGCGAAAGGTGCGAATGCGGAACAGCGCGAGGTGCAGCAGCGGGTACGGGGCGCGCATCGCATGCAGCCCGTAGCCGGCGAGCAGCAGCGCCGACAGCCCCAGCAGCGCCAGTATCGCCGCGGTGTCCAGGCCGTGCTCGCCGAACACCTCGAGCACGTAGGACAGCAGTGCGATCCCTGAGCTGAACAGCAGCAGCCCGACCAGGTCGAGCGGTGGCGTGGCTTCCTCGCGGTAGTCGGGCAGGTGGCGCCAGACCAGGTGCAGCCCTGCCAGCCCGATGGGCACGTTGAGAAAGAAGATGACGCTCCAGTGGAAGTAACCGGTGATCAGGCCGCCGGCGATCGGCCCGAGCATCGGGCCGACCAGGCCGGGCACGGCGACGAAGCTCATCGCGCGCACCAGCTCCGACTTGGCGAACGCGCGCACCAGCGTGAGACGGCCAACCGGCACCATCATGGCACCGCCGAAGCCCTGCAGGACGCGAAACGCGACCAGCAGGTGAATGTTGCGCGCCAGGCCGCACAGCAGCGATCCGAGCGTGAACAGGCCGATGGCCCCGGTGAACACCCGCCGCGTGCCGAAGCGGTTCGCCATCCAGCCGCTGATGGGGATGAACACCGCGAGGCTCAGCGTGTAGCTGGCGAGCACCGCCTTCATGCTGAGCGGCGCGACGCCGAGCGCGCGTGCGATGCTCGGCACCGCGGTGTTCAGGATGGTGGTGTCGAGCGCCTGCATGAAGAACGCCACCGCAACCAGCCAGGGCAGCAGCGGGCTCGCCGCGCTTGCCGGCGACTTGCGGGGCTCTTCAGCAACGGCCATGTGGTGTGCGCGTCCGAAGTCCGCAACCGTCCGGACGGCTCGTCAATGTCGCGCGGGTGGACTCGGCGCGAGGGTCACCAGCGTCAGCCCGTCGGCGGGAATCTCGAGACTGAGACTGCCGGAATCGAGCTCGCGCCTGGCTGCAGGCGGCAACGCCGCGGCAGCGCGCAATTGTCGCAGTTGCTCCTGCGTGGGATAACGCGGTGCCCCCATGTCGCGGTAGGCGTTGCCGACATTGCCGTGCGCGGCGTCGAGCGACTGAACGCTCGCGGTGCGTGCCTGCGTGTGTGCGAACTTCAGCAGCACGCTGCGCACCGGCACCGTGGCACCGGGGTCCGCATAATTCCATAGCGCGAGCACCAGCGCCCCATCCGCGCGGCGCGTGAGCAGCGCGCCCGCGACATCGCCGGTGAAGCGCTCACCGCCGAGCTGGTGCAGCAGGGCAAAGGCATTGAAAGCGGGCTTGGGGATGCCACCCGCGGCGATCAGGCCGAACCCGCCGTAGAACGGCGTCTTGACGACACCCTGCTCGTCGAACACGTCCGAGAACGTCCAGTAGGACATGTCCTGTACCAGCCCGTCGCATTGACGCACCGTCTCGGCGAGCCACGGCGCCATGAAAGGCGCGTCGGTGACTTCCGGATGGTTGCTCCAGCTGGCGTTGAATTCCGTCCAGATCAACGGCAGCTGCGGCAGCGGCGAGGCGCGGATCTCGTCGTGAACCTTGGCGACGGCGCGGCACACCATGGTCCTGCGCGCCAGCGGCTCGCGCGTACCGAACACGTCCTTGGCCGAGTCATCGCCATAGACGTGGCTCGAGATGAAGTCGACCGGTATGCCCTGTTGCCGGCAGTGGCGGATGAAGGCCGCGACCCAGGCGGCCTGCGCGGTCGCAGGTCCGCCGACGCGCAGGCGCGCGTCCACCGCTTTCAGGCTGCGGGCGGTGTGGTCGTACAGGGTCCAGTAGGTCGCCTGCTTCGGCTGGCCGGCCCAGAAGTCGAGATTCGGCTCGTTCCACACCTCGAAGTACCACTGGCTGACCTCCGCGATGCCGTAGCGCTGCACCAGGTGCCGGGCGAAGGCGTCGATCAGCGCATCCCAGCGGCCGTAGTCCTTCGGCGGGGAGACCACCGGGTGGTACCAGAACGTGTGGCGGGTTTCGCGTTGCGCCAGCTGGCGCGGCATGAAACTGAGCTCGACGATCGGCCGCACGCCGCTGGCGAGCAGCCCGTCGTACACCTGGTCGACGTAGGAGAAGTTGTACACCGGCTTGCCGTCGCGATCCTCCGCATACACGCCGATGTCGTCATCGAGGATGTCGTGAAAGCGGACGTAGGCGATCGCGGTGATGCTGCGGACGGCGCGCAGATCCTCGCGGTAGCTCTCGCGCAGGCTGAGCGCCGCGCGCCCTGAGCCGAACATCCGCTCCCAGAAGTGCGGAAAAGGTTGTGTCGCGGCACTCGCGTCCACCGTGATGGTTTGCGCGGTCTGCGCCTGCAGCGGGGCGACGGCGCCGAGTGCGAGCGCCAGCAGCGCAATCGCCCGCCCGTGCATGCGCGGACGGCGGGCCGGCAGGATTGCGCTAGCTGGCATTGAAGGCATCGCGGAAGCCGTAGGACGAATAAATGGACGCACCGGAGCGATGGTACATCCCGAGCGCGCCGGTAACACGATCTCAAAGCTACGCTCAACCTTTGCGCCCGCGTCAACCCTCGCCGGTCAAGGTGCTCGGGCCAACCACCGGTACCACGACATCGCGAGTGAGGAACTGGTGGCTGCGCATACCACCAGCCAGCCTTTGCTGAAATACCGCATGGCGGTGGTGTTCGAGATAGCTGCACTGCTCTGGCCGAAATAGTCCGACGTTACGCGGCAGCACGACGCACCAGCTCTGCAGTACTTCAGGATTCAGGGATTGCGCCACGAGGAGCTCGCCTGAGTCGGAGAATGAGATATAGCCTCGGTCGAACAGATGACCGACGTGCGGCGACAGCAGCAGGCCGTTGAACCCATCGAGCTTCTCGCGGTCGTCACACACAGACCATGGCTTGATGTGACAGGCGCGCAGGTGCCGGCGGTCGAGCAAGCCAGTCACCCGGCAGCCGCGCTCAACCCGTTCCAGATTGGTTCGGTAGACACCCTGCCCACTGCGGGCTCTCACCAGCTCGAGTTTCTCGGCGGGTCCGATGTCGGTTCGCAACTGCAGTTGCGCCTCTGCCCGCTCATCTTCGAGCACTCCGCCGGCGGATGCGCCGATCCTTGCAACCAGCTCCTCGACCTGTCCTCCGAGGAGCTCGCGCAGTCTTACCGCCATGAGCTGCGGGAGCGAGGCCAGGTACACGCTGCGCTTCGCCTCGCCACTGTCGCTTATGGGTGAATATTTTGCCGGAAGCAATGCAGCCAGTTCGGCCGCATGATCCTTCGGTCGCAGCACCGATTTCAGTGGCTTGAATCGTACCGCCAGCTGCCAACCCGGCTCCGCACTGCGCTGTTTACCGGCTGCACCGCCTTGCCGCGACTGGGGCGCTTCCCGAGCCCGACCGAGTGCGACGCCGACGGCGCGGATGGCTGCCTCAGCGAACGAAAACACGACATCGCCCGGCATCACCCTGGTCAGATTGGTGTAGGTCTCGTTGCTGGTGCCGTTCGGGTTCGTTTTGGGCGACCAGAGATATTCGCCTTCAATCTCGTAGCGCTGAGCGTGCTGGTGGTTGACCCACCAGTAGCGCGGAGCAGGCGCTGTCATGACGTGCTGCGCGCGAGCTGCCGCTCGCTGGGCGTACGACGCTCCCAACCGGCATCGGTGCGTCTTAGCTCGTACGTCGGCCAGTAATGAGTATCGAGTTTGAGTGTGATCACTTCGATCGCGCGGTTTGGGGTCACGGTCTTCAGCAGCACCGACTCGCGGTCGCCTTTGCCCGCGACCGCGGCCAGGAAGGCATCGAGATCAGGAGTCGGCTTTCCGTCGACCGCGACGATGTTGCGCAGCGCCGTTAAACCGGACCGGCTCGCCGGCGAGCCGAACAGGTAATAGGCGACGAACACTCCCTGCGGCGCAATGCCCCGCTGGACCGCCAGCGCCCGATGCGGAGCTTGCAGTGTGGCGCCGGCCCACATCACGATCCGGTCGATATCGCTGCCGTTCAGTGCCACCGTATCGAGCTCGACGGGCACCTCAGCGCCGTTACGCCAGACGCGCAGCTGCAACCGCGGCCGCTGACTGGCTCGCTCCAGCTCCTCGAACTGGGTCACCACGTTGCCGTCGATGCTCAGCAGCAGGTCGCCCGGTTGCAGCGCCGTTGCGGCGGGTGAGCCTGCTACCAGGCGCTGGATGCTCAACACCTGGCTGTGCGCCGGGCTGTGCAATTCGACCTGCCGCAGCCAGTGCTCATCCAGACCGAGCTCGAGCGCCTTCGACAGCGGTATGGCGCCAAATTCGGCTTCCGCCGAGCGCAGCTCGCCGCCCGAGCGGATCGCGCCGAGCATTGCGGCGACGATCGAGGCGGGGACCCCCATGTTCTGCTCGATGACGTCATGGCCGTTGTCGATGGCGAAGGTCGACCAGAGCGCGAGCACGTTGCCCGACTTGTCGGAAATGACCCCGTCGTAGTCGCTGGGACCGTCGAGCAGGCTGACCACATCGAGATTGCTGTCGCGAAAGGCTGGGGTGCGCGGCAGCGGAATATCGATGGGGTCGACTCCGGTAACGCGGCTCTCCTGGGCCGTGAGGCGCATGTCGTGCCGGATTCCCACCACCCATACCCGCTCGCCGGGCTCCAGAGTACGGGCCAGCAGCTGCGCGGTCCGTACCGGCGTCGAGCCTATGAGGCGTGGATCGTAGGCGAGCACGGCGAGGTTGTGGAGCGGATGGACGAACACGACGCGTGCCGGCACCTGCAGCTTGCCGCCGAAGGTGATACGCGCATCGCCTTCCGCCACCGGCACGGTGTCGCGATCGACCACCACCAGACCGCGCTCGGCATCGACGATCAGGCCGGTGCCGCGGAAACTGCGGGCCGTCACGCCGGATACCGGGTAGGGGATATCGAAGCTCACGGCGACCAGCGAATCGGCGAGACGCCGTGCATGGGGGTCGGCGGTCGCGGGGCCGCCTCCCAGGGTCGTCGCCGCGACCTGCGAGGCACGCGCCGGCGGCTCCGCCAGCGCTCGGCAGGGCCAGTAGCCGAGGGCGTCATCGCGCTTGCAGCGGCGCGCCGGGTACCAGCGGCGGTCGTTGATGATCGGTTGCACCTGCGTCGTGCTCGTGCCGTCCGAGGTGAAGTAGCGCACCAGCACACGCTCGCCGTCGGCCAGCTCGACGAGGCCGCGCTCCAGGTCGTCGATATTGTGAATGGTACGGCCAGCGAACTGCGTGATCACGGCGCCGCGGAAAATGCCCGCAGCGTTGAATACGTAGCCGGGATTTGCGATGTAGACGCCTTCGATCGGCATGTTCAAGTGCCGCGACTGCTGATACGAGAGGTTGTGCACCACCGCGCCGCCGAACTCCAGGTATTCGTCCGGCGCCATCGCGTACAGATCCTGCACCGGCAGCGTGCGTTCGAGGTGCTGGTTGCGGCGTTGCACCTCGAGGGTCACCGTCTGGCCGACCGAGTCATCGAGCGCATCCGCGAGCGCACCGAATTCGGTCACGAGTCGGCCATCGATGCGTAGCAGTATGTCGCCCACTTCGAGGGCGCCGGCGGCCACGGATCCCGGCAGGATCTGTTCCACGTCGAGCATGCCCAGCTGCTTGGGGAATGCGGCGCGTACTTCGGCTTCGGTCTCGGCGGGCAGCCCGAGCCGTCGCAACTCGTCGTAGGGGGTGTAGCTGAAGATCGCTTGCAGGGTTCCGCGCGGTACCGCCTCGTCCCGTTGGATATAGTGCAGTGCGCGCACCACCCGGGCGAGCGGCAGGTAGAAACTCGATGCCGATCCCTTCGCGGCGCCCGCATTCAGCGCGACCGCCCGGCCGCGCACATCGATGACCGGGGAGCCGGAAGAGCCCCCCGAGGTGTTGGATGCGGCCTGGTAATAGAACGTATCGAAGTCGTTGTACTTGCCGACCCCATAGGAGGGGGACTGCCGGTCGAGCCGTGCCAGCGTGCCGGCGAGGAATGAGAGCTGCTCGCCGGCATCGTTCCCGACCACGCGTATCTCGGTACCGACCTGTGCACCGGGCGGGTACAACGGGATCTGCTCCGGCGTGATGAAGCGCAGCTTCGCCGGGTCGTAGCGATAGAAGCCGAAATCGTGCACCGGATCGCGGTATACCGGGTACAGCTGTACCTCCTCGCGATCGAGAAAAATACCCTGCGCGGTGACCGGCCCGGGCGTCACCACATGCCGATTGGTGAGGATCAGGCCGCGCCTGGCGTCGACCACGAAGCCGGTCGCTTGCAGCGAGGCATTGACCTCGGTATCGAAACTGCGCGTGAGATCGACCTGGATGGCCACCACCCCGCGCGAGATGCGCTCGAGCGTATGGGCCCATTCGGGATGCTCCTGCGTCGCGAGAGTATCGTCGGGGGCAGCAGCGCCGTTCTGCGAGCGCGCCTCGCCGAGCGGCAGAACGGCGACTGCGAGCCACGCGAGGGCGCGCACGAGGCGCGGGAATATTAAGGATCGGTTACGCCGCTGCACCGGCTTATACTTATGTGTGGCTGAGAGCGTTTATCGTACTCTTTTCGGGTTGATTCGAGCACGAGAGAACATAAGGGTTCCGTGACCCCACCCACGCGCCGACCGAGGGCGAATGCAGGCACTTTGGTGACTTTCCGGCGGTCCGGAACTGGTCTTAGTGTGAACCGGTTCAATCTTTGCCCCTGGCCTTTGTGCTAAAAAGCGGACGCCGCTGGGAATTAACGATTAACAACCCAGCCTGGCCGAGCCAAGGGAAGTAAGAACTTGTCACGCAGCATCGTGGTCCTTCAGGCCGGGGATTCGACGCCCGATCTGGCTCCGACACTTGCGACGCATGCCTGGCGCTCACGACGCGCGACCCATCCGGATCAGGTCCTGACCTCTCTGGAGTCCGAGAAATGCCACGTCGGAATCGCGGTGTTCGACGCAGGGCTGCCCTGCTCGCCGAAGGATTTTGCGGAGGTCGTGGAAGATTCCGGGATGGAATGGATTGCGATCCTCCCCCCGCGCGGCGCCAGCGACCAGGCCACGGCGCGTGCTTTGTGCGCGTGCTATTTCGACTATCACACTCTGCCGATCGACCCGGCGCGTCTGCTGTATTCCGTGGGGCACGCGCACGGCAAGGCACTGCTGCGGCAATCGGCGTGGGCGCCCACCGAGCCGACCGAGGGACGCTACGGCATGATCGGCAAGAGCTCGAGCATGCTGGCGCTGTTCGGCGAGCTGGGAAAGATCATCCGCAGCCGCGCGCCGGTCTTCATTACCGGTGAGAGCGGCGTCGGCAAGGAGCTGGCCGCGCGCGCCGTGCATTGGGGTTCGCGCAGCGGCGGGCCCTTTGTCCCGGTGAATTGCGGAGCATTGCCCGACCAGCTGATCGAAAGCCTGCTGTTCGGCCACGAGAAGGGCGCGTTCACCGGCGCCCATGAACGGCGGATCGGATCGATCGAGGCAGCCAACCAAGGTACGATCTTCCTCGATGAGATCGGCGATCTGCCGCGCGCCGCACAGGCAAGCCTGCTGCGCTTTCTGCAGGAGTCGACCGTCACGCGGGTCGGCTCGACGCGCGAGATGCATATCGACACCCGGGTGATTGCCGCGACCCACATGGATCTCGAGGCGGCGGTACGCGCCGGCCGCTTCCGCGAAGACCTGTTCTACCGGCTCAATGTCCTGAACGTTGCGGTGCCGCCGCTGCGGGACCGCGAAGATGACTGCGTGGTGCTCGCCGAGCATTTTTTCCGCACCAATGCCACCGGCAAGGCGCCGGGAGTGCATGGCTTCTCGCGTGATGCGCTCAAGATCATGCAGCAGCACTCGTGGCCCGGAAATGTCCGCGAGCTGCTCAACCGGGTACAGCGCGCGATGGTCATGTGCGAGGGGTCGCTGATCACCCCGAAGGATCTGCAGCTCGGGCCGGTGACCGGTGCCGCGCGGGTCAGCTCGCTCGCCAGCGCTCGCGAGGGAATCGAACGTCTGATGGTGGAGGAAGCTTTGGTACGCAACGACTACAATATCGCCGCAACCGCGCGCGACCTGCGCATCTCACGCGTGACGCTCTATCGGCTGCTGGCACGCCTGCGCATCGACGCGAAGCATCACGCCAGCGCTGAGAGCGCGATGGCGGCACCGACTGTAGGCATACTGGAGCGAGCCCGATGACGCACAACCGTGGTTTCCATACCCTGATGCCGCTGGTCGCGGTGCTTGCCGCCGGCGCAACCTGCGCCGCGCAGGCCGGCGACGCGACCGGGGCCCCGGCGCCCGACCAGGCCACCCCTGCGGGCCAGGGCAGCACCCCGGTGGGCGAGGCGCCGCCTGCAGCCCCGCCGCCTGCGCCCGCCCAGCTGTTCGACGAGCCGACTGCGCTGACCCCCCACGGCCAGTGGGTCCTCGAACCTTCCGCACAGTACGTTCACTCGACCAATAACCAGGTGGCGCTCGTGGGCTACACGATTCTGCCCGCCATAACCATCGGCCTGATCGATATCCAGCGCATCGAGAGCAATCTCGACGTGTTCACCCTGACCGGGCGCTACGGCATCACCTCGCGTCTGGAGCTCGAGGTAGGCGCACCCTTCGTGGTTGCCAGCACCACCACCGAGACCCGGCCGCTCGCGACGCCCTCGACGACCCAGGACTTCTTCGATGCCTCGGGGTCGGGCATTGGCGACGTGGAAGCGGCGCTACGCTACCAGTTCAATCATTTTAACGGCGACAACGTGGTATGGCTCGGCACGCTGCGCTTCAAGTCGCACACCGGGTCGGATGTCTTCCAGCAGCCGGTCGACACGGAGACGGGTCTGCAGACGAAGATCGCGACCGGCTCAGGCTTCAATGCGGTCCAGGGCGGCCTCACGTTCCTCAAGCCCTCGGATCCGGCAGTCTTTTTCGGCGGCGTCGCCTATACCAAGAGCTTCGAGCGCGATGTCGGCTTCGGCTATGGGACGGTTTATCCGGGCGGCATACTGGATCTGACCATCGGCATGGGCATGGCGCTCAACGACCGCGCCTCATTCAGCATCGGCTATCAGCACAGCATCGTCGACCAGACCACCCAAACCGCGCCGGCCACGGGCTACGCCATCACGCGCATCGGCACGATCCAGCTCGGCACGCTGCGCTTCGGCGTCTCCTACCAGCTCGCTCACCAGACGTACCTGAACACCACCATCGGAGTAGGGGTAACACGGGACAGCCCGGACCTCGAGCTGACGGCTCGCCTGCCGATGCGTTTCTGAAGGTGCTGACCCTGCCGGGGTCAGTGATGCAGGCTGAGGGAGACCTGCTGCTGAATCGCGCTCGCGAGCGCCAGCCCGTTGAGTGCGGTGAGACTGTTTAGCGAGGCGGTGATCGTCGTCTGCGTCTGAATCATCGTGCCGCGCACCTCGTTCTGCACGACGGTGGCGAGCGACGAAGCGTTCGGCAGATTGCTGATCACGACGTACTGCCCCGTCGAGCCGATCGGCACAATCCTCGTGATTCCCGCATTGGCGCTGGTGCCCGAGGACTGTTGCGTCGCAGCGCTGCTCGGGGCCGGTGGCCCGGACGAGGCCTGCGGGACCACCTGCACGTTCGCTTGCAGTGACGGCGCTGCTCCAGTCGCCTGCCCGGGAGCAGTCGCGCCGGTAGCGGCGACCGTCGCGGGCGCCGCGCCGGCAGAGCCACCCGAGTGGACCACGCTGCTCTCGTCGGGGCTCGCGGGCGCCACGGCCGCAGATGTCGTCACCGCCGCGGCCTCCTTGGGCTGCGCCGCCGCCAGGTTTGCCGCGAGAGTTCCGCCGCTCATGACCTGCACGAGCTCGGCCACCGGGCCCGACACGCTGATGGTCGGCATCCCTCCGCTGGCCAGCTTATTGAGGTTGGTGACCACGATCTGCATCTTCGCTACGACCTCGCCGTCGACCTCCACCACCCGATCGATCGCGAAGTAGCCGACGAGTCCATTCATATCCATGCCGCCGCGCAGGTCCTTGAGATTCTCCTCAGGGACGACATCGGCGGCGAGCGGATCACTGTCGTCGCTCTTGACTTCACCGAGGCCGGCGGCCACCTGCCCGGCGAGGGTGACCGCAAACCCCACGGCGGCAATCACGTATTTGCGAGTGGGCATGCGCGGTCCTCGATTAATCAAAAGCGGCTGCCGTTGGGGATGTCGAGGATCTCCAACGCCAGCGATTCGCGATTGACCCCTTCAAACAGAGGGGCAGTAAGTCGGCCATTCCAGTCTGCCGCCAGGTTGAAATGGGCATGGTCCCGATGGCTGCGGATCACGAAGAACAGGTTGCCGACGCGCGCAGCCTCGAAGTCGTGACGCGACAGTACCCGTACCCCGAGCGCCGGGTCCCCGAGCAGCACGCGCGTGTGGTCCGCGCCCTTGACCACCACGAAGTGCCGGTAGCCGTGATCGCTGATCAGCGCTATCGCCGGTACGCCGACGCTGATCAGCGTATCGAGCGATGAGCGCACGCCGTCGGCCGTGTAGCCGCGCGACTCGAGGTACTTCTTCATGTCGAGCAGCGAGAAGCCCTTGGCGCGGATCTGCGGCTGGTCGCCCACGGCGAACATCGCCTTGAAGACGCTCGTCTCGTCGATCGGGGCGTCGTAGTGAAAGGTGAGCAGCGTTGCCAGTGCGGCCGAGCCGCAGCTGAAATCGTATTGCTGGTGCCAGGTGCGGCGAAAGGCGCGCTCGAGCTTCAGTTGCCTGAGCGTATGAACGGGGAAACTCAGGCTCTCCAGCGCCTCGGTCTGCACCACGCCGGTGCTCCCCCATGCCGGCGCAACGAATCCCGCCAGCACGAGCACCAGCGTGCACAGGGCAACGTGAGCTGCTGAGCGGCTCATCGGGGCTACTTCGGCGCCGCGAGCTGCAGGTTGAGGATCGTGGAGTTCTGAATCAGAACGTTGTTGCCGGTGTTCTGAATGACGATCGGAACTCCCGCGGAATTGGAGAACGCACTGTCGCTGAGGTTGTTCGATCCGGTCGTGAGGTTCGTGGCCACGTTGCCGGTCACGTTACCACTACTGGTGTTCGTATTGAGAGTCACATTGGCATTTACGCTCTCGGCGCCGCCGCGAGCGTTATTGAGCTGGGAATCCTCTATCACCGCTGCCGCCAGCGGGTCGTGGGGCTGCTGCGCGGTCGCGCCAGGCGCGTTCGCCGCAGTGGCTGCCGCCGGTGCGGCCGGAGCCGCCGCTGGAGCCTCTGGAGCCGTCACCGCTGGAGCCTCTGGAGCCGTCGCGGCTGGAGCCGTCGCGGCTGTAACCGTCGCCGCAGCTGCCTTCGGGGCAGGCGGCGGGCTCTGTGTCATCGGGGAATCTGCCTGCAAGGTCGGCGTGCCGAGAAGACCGCACGCCGCAACAAATAACGCAATCGGACTACTGGCTTTCATTCTACTGGCTTCCATTAGAACTTCCCCCAAGCCGGGCGGGGCGCGCCGCCGCGCCCCGCCCCCATCCATCTTCCGGATCGCGGCGCGTGTTGCCACGCGCCGCGACCGGAAATACCCAGTCGTCCTTACTTGCCCACTGCCAGGTTGGCCTGCACGTTGACGCTCTGCTGGACCAGCGACGAGGCGCCGCTGTTCTGGCTCGCGACCGTGATGCCGGCGCTGTTCTGGAAGGCGCTGCTCGCAACACTGTTGGACATGTTGAAGGAGCCGGCATTGACGGAGTTGGAGCCGCCTCCACCACCGCTGCCGCCGCTTCCGCCAACTGCACCGTTGCCAGTGCCGCCCGTGCCGCCGTTCGCCGTGTCAGACACGTTGCCGCCGCTGCCACCGTTACCGCCGTTGCCGGCTGTAGCGCTGCCGTTGGTGGCACTGCCGTTGGTGGCTGAGCCGTTGCTGGCTGAGCCGGCCTTGGCGCTGGCGTTACCGCCGCCGCCATTGCCGCCCTGGTTCGAGGCGCTGCCGCCCGCACCACCAGTCGTGCTGCCACCGTTGCCGCCCGCGCTCGTCTGCGTGGCTGAGCCCGTGCCGCCGCTGGAAGCACCAGTCGAGGTGCCGCCGCTGCCAGCGCTGGAGGTGTTCGAAGCGCTGCCGCTGGCCGCGCCTGCGCCACCCGACGTGCTACCACCCGCACCGCCGGTGCCAGTGTTGCTCGCCGTGCCGCTGCCCGAGCCTGAGCCACCCGTGTTGCTCGAGGTCGTGCCGCTGGAGCCGGTGCCCGTGCCGGAGCCGGCGTTCACAGTCCCGCCCGTTCCGCCTGAGCCACCCGAGCCACCCGAGCCACCCGAGCCACTCGAGCCGGAGCCGCCCGAGCCGCCCGAGCCGAGGATCCCGAAGCCGCCGCCGCCGCCAGTCGCCGCGCCGCTGCCGCCGCCGGTACCGCCGCTGCTGCCGCCGCCGCCGCCAGCGAGCCCGCTGCCGCCGACGCCTGCGCCGAGGGCACCGCTGCCGTTGGCACCGCTCTTGGCACTGCCGCCGGCGCCGAGGCCAGCCGAAGCAGCCGTGCCACCATTGGCGCCACCGCCATTGGTGTTACCGGCGTTGCCGCCGCTGCCACCGTCGCCCGTGCCCGCGAGGCCGAGCGCGCTGCCGCCCTTGGCGTCGCCGCCCGAGCCACCCTTGCCACTGTCGCCCGAGGCCGCGAGTCCGAGCGCGCTGCCGCCGTCGGCTTTACCGCCGGAACCGCCATTGGCGGCGCCGTTCGCGCCCTTGGCGCTGCCGCCGTTGCCGCCCTCGCCGCCGATCGCGACTGCCGTGCCGGCCTTCGCGCTGCCGTTGCTCGCGCTGCCGTTGCTGGCGCCGCCGTTGCTGGCGTCGCCGCCGGCTGCGCCAACCGCGCCTGCACCGCCAACGTCCGCAGTCGAGCCGCCGGCGCCGATGCCGCCGAAGCCCGCGCCACCCTTGCCGCCCGCGCCGCCCTTGCCGCCATTGGCATTGCCGGTGTTATAGGCGTTGTTGCCGAGGCCCGACACCGAGTTGCCGGAGACCGTGGCGCTCAACGTCGAGATCGCCTCGACCTTGTTCACGTTCCACGTCGGAGTGATCGTGGTCGTGGTCGGGGTCGTGTTGTAGCTGTCGGCAGTGACATTCTTGGTGTTGTCGCTGTCGGCAGTGACGTTCTTGGTGTTGGTCTTGGTGTTGCCGCTGTCGGCAGTGACGTTCTTGGTGTTGTTCTTGGTGTTGCCGCTACCAATGTTCGTCGTCTTGGTATTGCCATCACCGTCGCTGACAGTCGCACTGTTGCCATCGTTCTTGTTGACGTTGGCAGTGTTGCCATCGTCCTTGTTGATGTTGGCAGTGTTGCTGTTGCTGTGGGTGCTGTTGTCGGTGCTGGTGCTATTGCTAGCACTGCTGCTGTTGTCCGTGGACGCGGTCGAACCGTTGTTCGCCTGCGTGCCGTTCCCGCCTTGGCCTTGCGTCGTGTCCGCAAGCGCCGCAGCCGACGCCAGGGCCAAAGCGACCGCCAGCGCCACTACTCGATTGGTACTCATGGAATCCCTCTCCTTGAAGAAGTGTTTTCTTGGTTCGTCATCAGAGCGCCCTAGATCGTTTGGATCCTGGCTGGGGGTTAATGGAGCAATTGCCGTGCCAGGGGCGAGCCCTACGCAAGGTGATGATTTGCCCGGAGTTGCACCGCACCAGGGTGGGGCGACCCCCTGTTCGCGAGTGATACATGTTCCGGATGCAGTCACATCGTGCTGCACCGCAGCACCGAGTGCGGTGAGCGACCAGTGCTGCGGTGCATCGTCAGACGATGGTTCTGACGATGGGTCGATATTGCGGATGACGCACGATCACGAGCTGCCCGGCTGCAAAGGGCGACCCGCGCACCTGCCCGACCTGACCCAGCGAGCGCTCCTTGATCAGGAATGTGGCGCGCCGCTGCGCGCTGCTCCCGGGGGTCTGCACTTCGACAATGACCTCGAGCGGGCTATCGGAGAGATTCTCCAGCACGGCGCGCTTACCCGGTCCGCGCCGCGCCCTGTAGAAGGAGACCCGCAGCGGCAGGTCAGGCAGCGACGGCGCCCCGTCAGAACCCACGCCGTCCGCCGGCATTAGCGGCGCGACTGGCGGGACTGGCCGGGTAGCGGCAACCTGCGCCACCGGAGCGCTCGCTAGCACCGGGGCGCTCGCCAGCACCGGGGCGCTCGCTAGCACCGGGGCGCTCGCCAGCGGCACCGGAGCGCGCGCGGGCAGCACCGGGGGTGCGACCATGGCGCTATGCGGGGCGAGATGCGGGCTGCGCATCACGAGTGTGCCCGCGATCAGATCGTGCAGTGCCTGCCTGCGCGCGGTAAACGCGGCCATCACAAAGCCGACGTAGAGAGTGAGCGCGCTCAGGGGCTGCGCGACGTTGCGGGCGAGCGCGCGCAGCAAGCTGATCCGCTCGCCCTCGAGGCAGGTGACCCGCAGATCGAAGGCCAGCTTGCCGAGGCTTGCTTGCCGCGGCGAGCTCTCCATCGCCGCCTTGTAGATCAAGAGAACGACAACGACCAGCCAGAAGAAATTCTGCCGCGCGGCGCTGCTCGCTAGCGGCACCTGCAGCAGGCCCCGGACAAGCGCACAAATCAGCACGACGGCGAGGCCATCGATGGCGAGGGCGAACGCGCGGGGCCAGAACCTCGCCAGCTCCCCGATCGCGACCTGTGCCCCGCTCGACTCCACCGGCTGCTCATCGGCAGTCAGCGGCCTGCCGCACTCGGTGCAGAATTTGTGCGTATCGGCCGTCGGCGCGCCGCACTGCGGACAGAACATCTGGACCGAGCCTTTAGCCTTGGGCGACCAGGAACCTCAGCAACGGGCCCGCCTGAGCGGGGGGCAGGGCGAGGATGGACTCGTAGAAGGCGACCTCTGCACCGCAGAACTCGTCCGGCAGCGTGGTGGCAGTGCGCGGATCGGCAACGATGTCTACGGCACCGGGCACCAGCGCATCCGCGCGACGAGCGCTGGCGCGCAGCGTGTCGCGCACCTCCGACCCCGGGGGCACGCGTCCGGGATGTTCGGCGCCGGCGCGTATCAGGTTGGCCAGGGCCTGGATGTCCTCGTCCTGAACTTTCTGGGAAAACAGCCCGGCGAGACTGCTGGTATCGACCCCCGGCTGCGGGGTCAGGAACTGCGCGCAGTACTTCGGATCGATTGCCTGGAGCTCGCGTGCCTTGTCCAGCTGCGTTCTCCAGTACGCCACCAGCTCGTGATCGGGTGCAATGCGCACGTACTTGGGAATGACCTTTTCCATGATGGCCGCGTGCAGCTTGGCATTCATCTCGTTCCTCGGGACACCGCCAAGCACCCCGGAGACATAAGTCTCCTTGAGTTGTGCGAAGGTATCGGGCTCCAGCTGCCGCAGCACGGCAAATACCGGCACGGTCAGAAAATCGGCCTCGAGCCTGGCGCGCGCATAAAATTCCTGGGCGGCGTGCGCGGGGTCATCGGCGATGCCGGTAATGACGTGCGCCTGCAGCAGCTCGCTCGTCGTTGGATACCAGGGGTGCGAATCCACAGCCGCGAGCGCCTGCTCGATAAACGCTGTCGGGACGCCGCGGGCGAGCATGACCTCGCGGAACAGTTGGTTGCGCTTCCCGCCGGCGCCGCCGGTGCCAACGCTCGCCCCGTAAAAGCCAAGGCGCCCGCCCAGTCCCAGGTAGCGCAGCTTTCCGCCGAGGAAGGCAAGCAAACAGGCTCCGTCGCACTCGTGCGGCGCGAACGTCACCAGCTCGCGCGCCGCGATCAGTCCGGCGAGCTTGTGCGCCTCCGAGATCGAGCCGCCTGCATTGGCGAGCCGCACCACGCGGATGCTCGGGGTGCGATCGAGGGTGCTGCTGAACGCCGCGGCGATGCCGGACGACATCCCTCCGGCGATCTCGATCTCGGTGCCGCGGTTGGCGACATACAGCTGCGTGACTCGCGGCAGGTCAGCCGCAAATGGCGCTACCAGCGTCTGCTGCACGGCCGGGAGCTGTTGGAGGGCCAAGCCTGCCACTGGCAGGAGTCCTACCCCGACACAGACCTTGGCCAACGTCGCCCATTCGCGCTTGCCGCCCGCCGCCACGTAGCGGTCGGCGGATCTCCACAGTCCGACCGATTGCCAGGCCATCACGGCGAGCGCCGACGCGGCGATCGCAAGCACCCAGTTGCCGGCATTTGTCCCGAGATGCTCGAGCAGCGCGGGGTCGGTCGCGCTCAGCACACCGACCGCCAGCAACGCGCCGATGAGCAGCCAGTTCACCCAGTAGGAGACGGGCAGCGCCAGCTGCCCGCGCCAGTGCCGCACGAAATAGTTGGGTCGCGCTATCCGCGGCGCCGCGGGACGCGCGGTGGGTATCGCGGTGGGTGTCGCGGTGGGTGTCGCAGCGCGAGCCGCGGTGGGTATCGCGGTGGGTGTCGCGGTGCTGACGGCCGCGATCGGGACCGCCGTAACTGCGCTGTGAATCTCAGCCGCGGGGCGAGGAGCGCCGATCATCTCCGGCGACAACAGCAGCCCGTGGATGCGATCGGCTCGCCGCCACTCCGTTACGCCTTCGGTCCAGATGAGATCCGCGGCACGCAGTCTGCCGTCGACTGCCAGCTTGCTCAGAGCGGCGAAGGCGTACGGCCCGAGCTGTTTGTCCGCCCGGCGCACGAACCACTGGCTCGAAGAGGAGATCCACCAATTCTCACGCGGCACGCGCGTCTGTTCCCAGATGCGCAGGCATATGGCGCACAGCTTTCCCGCACCGCCGCCGGTTATGTCCGAACCGCAACGGCCGCAGCGGATCGGCTGATCCGCGTGCTCCAGCTGCGCATGGCCCCCTTCGGTCGACATGCAGCCGAGCGTACCCGCAGGCTGCGGATGCCGTCCACAAACCAGGTCGCAGCCGCTGGTTTTGTCAAAGCGCCCATGCTAGACGCGGGGGCAGGGCGCTCCGAACCCCTTCGACGTAAATTGGTCGGGGTGACAGGATTTGAACCTGCGACTCCTACGTCCCGAACGTAGTGCTCTACCAGGCTGAGCTACACCCCGAAATCGAGCGGCAAGACGCGGCAAGGGCCAGGCGACGGGCGGCGGAGTGTACTGAACCGGCCGCCCGCCTTCAACGGCGCATCAGCTGCGGACTCAAGGCTTGTGCACCACCACCCGTCCCAGGTGCATGACGAAGATCGGGTGCTCGGTCGCGTGGATGTCGCTGAGCACGTTGCCGGGGACGGCGACGATATCGGCCAGCTTACCGGCTTCCAGCGTTCCGACGCTGGCCTCGACACCGAGCAGCCTGGCCGCGTCGCGGGTGCCGGCGAGCAGCGCGGCGGCCGGGCTCATGCCGAGCTCGGTCATGAGCCCGAATTCCATGGCGTTCATGCCGTGGGGGTAGACGCCCGCATCGGTGCCAAAGGCGATCGGCACGCCGATGCGCAGCGCCGCCTTGAACATGTTGCCGTGGGCCGCGGCGGCCGCGCGCGCCTTGGCGGCGATCTGCGGCGGGAAGGTATCGGCCATCTTGTTCACCCAGTACACCGCCATGCGCGTTGGCACGAGGTACACCCCTTTGGCTTTCATGATCTTCAGCGTGTCTTCGGTCAGGAAGCTGCCGTGCTCGATCGAATCGACGCCTGCCTCGATGGCAATCCGGGCAGCGGCGTCGCCGTGACAGTGCGCAGCTACCTTGCGTTTCCACTTGTGCGCTTCGGAGACGATCGCGGTCATCTCCTCGAGCGTCAGCTGCGGCACGTCGACCGGGTCGGCCTCCGAGAGCACCCCGCCGCTCGCGGCGATCTTGATGACGTCCGCACCCCACTTCATCTGGTAGCGCACCGCCTCGCGGCACTGCTCCGGTCCGCTGCAGATCCCTTCGATCGGCCCCCAGGGTGTGACGCGATCCGGCGGGAACGAGTAGTTGTCGAAATGGCCGCCGGGCGAGCCGATACCGTGCACGGCGGTCAGGATGTGCGGACCTGCGACCACGCCGGCATTGATGCCGTTGCGCAGGCCGACGTCGACGAAGTCATGCGCACCGACGTTGCGCACCGTGGTGAAGCCCGCCTCCAGCGTGCGCTGCGCATACAGCACGGCGTACATCGCCTGCTCGGCCGGGAAGCGCATCACGTTGTTGTAGACGCCGCGATAGTAGTTCTCGTCGAACTGCATGGTGAGGTGCGTGTGCGCGTCGATGAAACCCGGCAGCAGCGTCGCGTCGCCGAGGTCGAGTACGCGTGCGCCCGCGGGTACCGCTGCGTTGCCCACCGAGACGATGTGGTCGCCCTGGATCACGAGGGTCGCGCCGTCCTGCAGCTTCGTGCCGGTGGCATCGAACAGGTGCGCAGCCTTCAGCACCAGCGGTTCCCCGGACACTGCGGGCGCGTTGGTTCCGGGCGCGGGTGGCTCACCGAGCTCATCGGCGCTGAGCGGCGGCGCGCTCGCGGCGAGCAGTCCTGCGGCGAGGCACAGGGTGGCAATCACTGTAGGCCTGGAGGTTGTCATCGCTTGAGTCTCCCCGTCTTTCTTTGTGCCGCCGCACGCGCGTCGTGCGGCAGGTCAGGTGGTATGGTCGACCGCGAAACGCGCCAGTGCGGCCAGACCCTCCTTATAAGAGGAGTCGGGCAGCGCGCTCAAGCAGGCGAGCCCCTGCTGCGCCTCCTCCCGCGCCAGCCGCGCGGCGTATTCGAGTCCGCCGGTGGCTTCGATCGCGGCCACCACCGGCTCGAGCAGCGCAACGCCGCCGCGCGTGATGGCGTTGCGAATCGCGGCGCGCTGTGGCTCGCTGCCGTTCTTCAGCGCGTGGATCAGCGGCAGCGTGGGCTTGCCTTCCGCCAGGTCGTCGCCCAGGTTCTTGCCGCGCTCGCTGGGGTTGGAGCGGTAGTCGAGCACGTCGTCGACCAGCTGGTAGGCGGTGCCGAGGTGGCGGCCGTAGGCCGCGAGCGCCTGGCGCACCGGCGCCGGACTGCCCGCCAGCACCGCGCCGACCTCGGCGCCGGCCTCGAACAGCTTGGCGGTCTTGCGGTAGATGACGTCGAGGCAGCGTTGCTCGGTGGTGTCAGGATCACGCGCATACATCAGCTGCAGCACCTCGCCCTCGGCGATCACGTTGGTCGCCTGCGCCATGATCTCCATCACCGGCTGGCTGGCGAGCGCCGCCATCATCTGGAATGCACGCGAGTAGACGAAATCCCCGACCAGCACGCTCGCCTGGTTGCCGAACACCTGGTTGGCCGTGTGCCGTCCGCGGCGCAGCGCCGAGCCGTCGACCACGTCATCGTGCAAGAGCGTCGCGGTGTGGATGAACTCGATGAACGCCGCCGCCTCGATATGCGCCGTGCCCTGCACGGCGCACGCGCGTGCCGCCAGCAGTACCAGCAGCGGCCGCAGCCGCTTGCCGCCGCCCGCCACGATGTGCTCGGCGATCTGGTCGACCAGTGGCACCGAGCTCTTCAGCCGCGCACGGATGACGCGGTCCACCGAGCTCAGATCGGTTTGCACCAGGGCGCGAATATCTTCCAGCGTCATCGGGTCGGGCACGCCGCTTGGGGGTTGGGACGGGTTTTGCGTCGGTCGCGGCCCGCATCCTAGCCGAGCGGCCGGTCCAGGAGAATGCGCGCATCCGCGCGCCGGCGGGGGCTCAATTGTGATCTAAGTTCCCGTGGCTGCTCGAAAAAACCTGGTTTGACCTGAAGCTGCCTGCGCCAGTAGAATGCGCGGCCTTTCCCGGCAGGCCCATTCTCCTTTTAATGCCATGTACGCGGTCATCGCCACCGGCGGTAAACAGTATCGTGTGACCAAGGACGGCGTGCTGCGCGTCGAGAAGCTCGACGCCGAGCCGGGTGCGACCGTCGAATTCGGCGAGGTGCTGCTGGTCGGCGAAGGTGCCGACGTCAAGGTCGGCAAGCCGATGCTCAAGGGCGGCAAGGTGCTCGCGACCGTCGTGCGCCACGGGCGCAGCGCCAAGGTATCGATCGTGAAGTTCAAGCGCCGCGCGCATTATCTGCGGCAGAAGAATCACCGCCAGATGTTCACCGAGGTCAAGGTGACGGACATCTCTGCCGGCTAACGCGGCATTCCCGGCAAAGGCTGGTCAAACATGGCACACAAAAAGGCAGGCGGCAGTACCAAGAACGGTCGCGACTCCCATTCCAAGCGGCTGGGAGTGAAGCGCTTCGGCGGCGAGCAGGTGCTCGCCGGCAACATCATCGTGCGTCAGCGCGGCACGCTGGTGCGCGCGGGCGCTAACGTCGGGGTCGGCACCGATCACACGCTGTTCGCCCGCGTGACCGGGACGGTGCGCTTCGGCAAGAAGGGCAGCGAGCAGCGGCTGTACGTGAGCGTACTGCCGGAGAAGGCTTGATCCGCACCTCCGCCTCCGTCGCACCGCTCAACCCCGGCCGCGCGCCGGGGTTTTTATTTGCGCTACAGTCGGCGGCATGAAATTCGTCGACGAGGCGACCGTGCGGGTGCAGGCCGGCAATGGTGGGCGCGGCAGCACCAGCTTCCGGCGTGAGAAATTCGTGCCGTTCGGCGGTCCGGACGGCGGCGATGGCGGCCACGGTGGCAGCGTCTACCTCAAGGCCGCCTCCGGCATCAATACGCTGGCCGACTTTCGCATCGCGCGCACCTACCGCGCCGCGCATGGCGAGCCGGGCGGCGCCAACGACTGCACCGGCAGGAGCGGCGCCGACCTGCATGTGCCCGTGCCGATCGGCACGCTGGTGCGCGATGCGGCCACGCACGAGGAGCTCGGCGACCTGACGCGCCACGGGGAGGAGCTGCTGGTGGCCCGCGGCGGCAAGGCCGGATGGGGCAACCAGCGCTTCAAGTCGAGCACCAACCGCTCGCCGCGCCAGTTCGGCCCGGGACTTCCCGGGGAGAAGCGCACGCTCGAGCTCGAACTGAAGGTGATCGCCGACGTCGGCCTGCTGGGACTGCCCAATGCCGGCAAGTCGACCCTGATCCGCGCGGTGTCCGCCGCACGGCCGAAGGTGGCCGACTATCCCTTCACGACGCTGTACCCGAATCTGGGCGTGGTTGCGGTGGGCGAGCACCGCAGCTTCGTGATGGCGGATATTCCCGGACTCATCGAGGGGGCGGCGGAAGGCGCGGGCTTAGGTATTCGCTTCCTGAAGCACCTGCAGCGCACGCGGCTGCTGCTGCACCTGGTGGACATTGCACCGCTCGATCCGCAGGCAGACCCGGTGCGCGATGCCCGGGCGATCGTCAGGGAGCTGAAGAAATTCAGCCGCCAGCTGGCGGGCCGACCGCGCTGGCTGGTGCTCAACAAGCGTGACCTGTTGCCCAAGGCGCAGGCCGAGCAGCGCGCCCGCAGCATCGTGCGGCGCCTGCGCTATCGCGGCCCGTACTTCCTGATCTCGGGAGCGACGGGCGAGGGAACCAGGCCTCTATGCGAGGCGGTTATGGGGCTTTTGGAGCAGCACGATCGTGCGGCACGCGCGCGCGCATCATCTCGAGCAGATGCTGGCGCCTCGCGGCCGGACGTAACTTGAGGGGGGTCGGGACGACCGGGATGGGAATGCGCACCTTGTCGTTCACACTCATTGCAAGCCTCACTGCATGGCGCGGATACGGGCCGCGAGGCGGCTCTTGTGCCGCGCAGCCTTGTTACGGTGGATGATCTGCTTGCTGACCAGCGAATCGATGACCGGGACTGCCTGGACGTAGCTGGTCCTGGCCGTCTCCTTGTTGCCCCCGCTGATGGCCGCCGTCACGTTGCGCACGGCAGTGCGCATGCGCGAGCGCAGCGCCACGTTACGTGCGCGGTGCTTCTCGGCCTGGCGGGCGGCTTTTTCGGCGGACTTGGTATTGGCCACGAATGTTCCCTGTGTTTACCTGTCCCCAGGTCGCGGGGGCCGAATTGTCCGCATGAGGGCGGAGCTTGTCAACGCGTGGTGCGGCGCGGCACTTCCCTCGGCATCGAACGCTTGTTTTATGTATAAGTTTCAATGCATTACGTCACATGCAGCTGATTCGTGGGCTTAGCGGGGCGGCGCGCGCCGCCGCCGGCTGTGCCGTCACCATCGGCACCTACGATGGGTTGCATCTCGGGCACCAGGCGCTGCTCGCGCGGGTTAAGGCGCATGCGCGCGAGCGCTGCGTTGCGGCCGTCCTGCTGACGTTCGAGCCCACCCCGCGCGAGTACCTGGCCGCGGCGGATCCGCCGGCGCGCCTGACCAGCCTGCGCGAGCGCTGGCGGATTCTCGACAGCGTCGGTCTCGATTACCTGTGGGTGCTGCGCTTCGGCGAGGCTTTGCGTAACCTCACGGCCGAGGACTTTGCGCAACTGCTGGTGCGCGAGCTCGCGCCCGCCGTCGTGGTGGTCGGCCACGACTTTCGCTTCGGCAAAAACGGTGCGGCCACGGCCGCGGTGCTGGCCGCCGCGGGCGAGCGGCTGGGGTTTGCGGTGGACGTGCTGCCGGCCGTGACGCTCGACGGGGAGCGCATCAGCAGCAGCGGCGTGCGCGCGGCGCTCGCCGGAGGGGACTTCACGCGCGCGGGCCGCGCGCTTGGCCGGCCGTGGTCGATGCGCGGACGTGTGCGCCCAGGTGAGCGGCTCGGGCGGACCCTCGGGTTCCCCACGGCCAATCTGCCGCTGGAGCGGCGCCGTGCACCGGTCGGCGGGATCTTCGCGGTGCGCGTGCACGGCATCGGCGGCGGCGCGCGTGGCGGGGTCGCGAGCCTCGGCACGCGGCCCACGGTGGCGGGCAGCGTGCCGCTCCTGGAAGCGCATGTCTTTGACTTCAGCGGCGAGTTGTACGGCTGCGAGATCGAGGTGGAGTTCGTGGCGAAACTGCGCGAGGAGCAGCGCTTCGCGACGCTCGCGGCGCTCACCGCGCAGATGCGCTGCGACGCCGCCGCGGCGCGGCAGATCCTGCTCGAGGCTGAAACGAAGTTGCGATGACCGACTACAAGCTCACCATCAACCTGCCGCAGACGGATTTCCCGATGAAGGCGGACCTGGCGCAGCGCGAGCCCGCCATGGTGCGCGCCTGGGAGGAGCGCGGCACTTACGCGCGGCTGCGCGAGATCGCGCGCGGACGCCCGCGCTTCGTGCTGCACGACGGGCCGCCCTATGCCAACGGTGCGATCCATATCGGCCACGCGGTCAACAAGATTCTCAAGGACATCGTCGTCAAGTCGCGCTCGCTCGACGGCTGCGACTCCCCGTACATCCCCGGTTGGGATTGCCACGGGCTGCCGATCGAGCTGCAGGTGGAGAAGAAGCACGGCCGCCCCGGCCGCAAGCTCGACGCGCAGGCGTTTCGCGCCGCCTGCCGCGCCTATGCGAGCGAGCAGATCGATCTGCAGCGCGCCGATTTCAAGCGGCTCGGGATTCTCGGCGACTGGGATCATCCCTACCTCACCATGGCGCCGCGCTACGAGGCGCAGCAGCTGCGCGCCTTCGGCCGCATCGTCGAGAACGGGCACGTCTACAAGGGCGTGAAGCCGGTGTACTGGTGCCTGGATTGCCGCTCGGCGCTCGCCGAGGCGGAGGTCGAATACGAGGAGAAGGTGTCGCCCGCGATCGATGTCGGCTTTCGCGTCATCGACGACGCGGATCTGGCGCGGCGCGTGGGCCTTTCGGTCGCGCAGCTCGGCGTCGCGCCGGTCGAGCTCGTCATCTGGACGACCACGCCGTGGACGCTGCCGGCGAACCAGGCGGTGGCACTGCACCCGGAAATTCGCTACACGCTGGTCGAGGCGGCGACCGCGGGCGGCGCTGCCCGGCGGCTGATCCTGGCCGCCGAGCTGCTCGAGTCGTGCCTGCGGCGCTACGGGATGACGGCGCAGCGTGAGCTGGCGCAGTTTGCCGGCGTGGCGCTTGAAGGGCTGGCGCTCGCGCACCCGCTGCAGGAGCGGCAGGTGCCGGTCGTGCTCGGCGAGCACGTCACGCTCGATGCCGGCACCGGCGCAGTCCACACCGCGCCGGCCCACGGCCAGGAGGACTTTGCGGTCGGGCAGCGCTACGGACTCACGGTGAGCAACCCGGTCGGCAACGACGGGCGCTTCCTGGCCGGTACGCCGCTGGTGGCCGGACTCACCGTCGAGGAAGCCAACCCGGTCATCATCGAGGCGCTGCAGGGCGGCGGGCGGCTGCTGCACCAGGAGACGCTGCGCCACAGCTACCCGCACTGCTGGCGTCACAAGACGCCGGTGATCTTCCGCGCGACCCCGCAATGGTTCATCAGCATGGAGCGCGGCGCGCTGCGCGAGCACGCGCTGCGCGATATCCGCGAGGTGCAGTGGACGCCCGCCTGGGGTGAGCAGCGCATCACCGGCATGATCGCGAGCCGCCCGGACTGGTGCATCTCGCGCCAGCGTACCTGGGGGGTGCCGATCCCGCTGTTCGTGCACAAGGAGAGCGGCGAGCTCCACCCGCGCACCGCGGAGCTGATCGCCGCCGCCGCCGCGCGCGTCGAGCAGGGCGGGATCGACGCCTGGTTCGCGCTCGAGCCGCGCGAGCTGCTCGGCGCGGATGCCGCGCACTACGACAAGGTGACCGACGTCATGGATGTGTGGGCCGACTCGGGACTGTCGTTCGAGTGCGTCGGCGCCGAGCGGCCGGAAGTGGCCGCACCGGTCGAGCTGTACCTGGAGGGCTCGGATCAGCATCGCGGCTGGTTTCACAGCTCGCTGCTCATGTCGGAAGCGCTCTACAGCCGCGCGCCCTACCGCGGCGTGCTCACCCACGGCTTCGCGGTGGATGAGAAGGGCCGCAAGATGTCCAAGTCGCTCGGTAACGTGATCGCGCCGCAGAAGGTGATGAGCACGCTCGGCGCGGACGTGCTGCGGCTATGGGTCTCGGCCACCGACTATGCCAACGAGATCGCGGTGTCGGATGAGATCCTCAGGCGCATGGCCGACTCCTACCGCCGCATGCGCAACACGCTGCGCTTCCTGCTCGGCAACCTGCACGGCTTCGACCCGACCGCGCATGCGCTGCCCGTGGCGCAGCTGCTGGCGCTTGACCGCTGGGCACTGAACCGCACGCGCACGCTGCAGGCGGAAGTGCTCGAGGCTTACCGCAACTATGCCTTTCATCTCATCTACCAGAAGGTCCACAACTTCTGCAGCGTGGATCTCGGCAGCTTCTATCTCGACGTCATCAAGGACCGCATGTACACCACGCCCGCCGCCGGAAGCGCACGGCGCTCCGCGCAGAGCGTGATGTTTCATATCGCCGAGAGCATGGTGCGCTGGCTGGCGCCGATCCTGTCGTTCACCGCGGAGGAGGTGTGGGGTTACCTGCCCGGCGCGCGCGCCGACTCGGTGTTCCACGCGACCTGGCATGCGCTGCCCGAAACGCCGCCGGACGCCATCGACTGGCAGCTGTTGCTGGCGCTGCGGGGCGATGTGATGCGCGAGCTGGAGAAGCTGCGCGACGCCGGCCGCATCGGCGCACCGCTCGATGCGCGCGTCGACGTCTACTGCGCTCCCGCACAGCTGGCACGCTGCGCCGCGCTCGGCGAGGAGCTGCGCTTCCTGCTGATCACCTCCGAGGCGCAGGTGCACGCGGCCGCCGACGCCCCGGCCGGCGCCGTGGCCGCGAGCGCCGCCGAGGGCGTGTGGCTGGTGGTGCAGCCGAGCGAAGAGGCGAAGTGCGTGCGTTGCTGGCAGCGCCGCCCGGACGTCGGCGCCGATGCGCGTCATCCGCAGCTGTGCCTGCGCTGCGTCGGCAACCTCGAAGGCCCGGGCGAGCAGCGGCAGTACGTATGAGCGACACGCCGCAAACCCACGCGCAGCCTGCCGCGCAGGCAGCGGCCGCGCAGGCGCCGCCGGCTCGCGTGCGCTTGAGCGCGAGCGGCTGGCGCTGGCTGCCGCTCACGGCGGCGGTCATCGTCGCCGACCAGCTGCTCAAGTCATGGATCGTCCACCACTTCACGCTGTTCGAGCGGCGGCGCGTGCTGCCGGTGCTGGACATCATTCTCACCTACAACAGCGGCGCCGCCTTCAGCTTCCTCTCGGACGCCTCGGGGTGGCAGCGCTGGCTGTTCGTGCTGCTGGCGCTCGGCGTGAGCGTGGTGCTCATCGGCTGGCTGCGCCGCCTGCCGGCGCGCACGCACGGACTGCTCGCCTGCGGGCTGGCGCTGATCGTCGGTGGGGCACTCGGCAACATGCTCGACCGCCTCGGCCCCGGCCGCGTGATAGATTTCATCCACGTGCACTGGGGTGCGGCCTATTTCCCGGCGTTCAACCTGGCCGACTCCGCCATTACCATCGGCGCCGGGGTGCTGTTGCTGGACGCCTGGCGCGAAGCACGCGCGGCGCGGAGGTCACAGAGCTGATGCAGATACTGCTTGCCAATCCCCGCGGCTTCTGTGCCGGCGTCGATCGCGCCATCGACATCGTCGAGCGCGCGCTCGAGCTGTTCGGCGCACCCGTCCACGTGCGCCACGAGATCGTGCACAACAGCCACGTGGTGGAGCGGCTGCGTGCGCGCGGTGCCATTTTCGTCGAGGAGCTCGCCGAGGTTCCCACCGGCGGCACGGTGATCTTTTCCGCGCACGGCGTGTCGCACGCGCTCGAGGAGGAGGCGCAGGCGCGCGGCCTGACGGTGTTCGATGCCACCTGCCCGCTGGTGACCAAGGTGCACATGGAAGTGCAGCGCTACGCGCGCGAAGGGCGCGACGTCATCCTCATCGGCCACGCGGGGCATCCGGAGGTCGAAGGCACCATGGGACGCTTCAATGCTGCGAACGGCGGGCGCATCCACCTGGTGGAGAACACCGAGGACGTGGCGCAGCTGCAGGTACGCGATGTGCAACAGCTGGCGTTCGTCACCCAGACGACACTCTCGGTCGATGACACCGCGGAGATCGTCGCGGCGCTGCGCGCACGCTTTCCGCAGCTGGCGACGCCGCGGCGCGAGGACATCTGCTATGCCACGCAGAACCGCCAGGATGCCGCCAAGAAGCTGCTGGAGCAGTGCGACGTGCTGCTGGTGGTCGGCTCGCGCAGCAGCTCCAACTCCAACCGCCTGCGCGAGCTCGCCGACCGGGCCGGCGTGCCCGGTTACCTGATCGACGGCCCGGCGGATCTGCGCGCCGAGTGGTTCACCGGCAAACGCGCCGTCGGCCTCACTGCCGGCGCCTCGGCGCCCGAGCTGCTGGTGCGCCAGGTCATCGAGCAGCTGGCGCACTGGGGCGGCGAGGCGCCGCGCGAGATCGTCGGCCGCGAGGAGAGCGTGTTCTTCCCGCTGCCGCGCGAGCTGCGGCGCAAGTCAGAAGGACCCGTGTAGCTACCGGTTCTGGTACAGCGAGCGCTTCAGCTTCCAGCGCTTGTGCGACCACGGCCAGTCGGCCGGCGCTGCGCGGATCTGTGCCTCCACCTGCCGCGCGTAGCGCTCGGTGAGCGCGCCGGAGGGCAGCGTCTCGCCGCCGGCGGCGAGCAGGTGGAACTCGCCCTCGTAGTAGCCGCGCGCGATGCGCCGCAGCGACAGAAAGAACACCGGGAAGCGCGTGACGCGCGCGATCTCCTCGGTTCCCATGTAGAAGGCGGTGTCGCGGTTGAGGAAGCTCGTCCAGTACTTGTGCTCGCTCATGGTGGGCTCCTGGTCGGCCACCATGGCGACGGCGCGCACCACGTCGCGGCGGCGGATGATGTCCGCCAGCAGGTCCGTGGCCGGCACCAGGCGGCTGCCGAAGCGGGTGCGCAGCTTCTTCATCGCGCGCTCTGCCCAGTTGTCGACCAGCGGCTTGTAGGCGGCATCGAGCGGATAGCCGAGCTCGAGCGACAGGGCGAGCAGCAGCCATTCCCAGTTGCACTGGTGCGCCGCGACCAGCAGCACCGACTGGCCGCGGTCGAGCTGGGCGCGCGCGGCGTCGAGGTTCACCATGCGCACACGCCGGCGCAGCTCATCCGGCGCAATCGATACGGACTTGATGATCTCCACCAGCATCTGCGCGAAGCCGGCGTAGTAGCGGCGGATCACCGTGCGCAGCTGCGCCTCGTCCAGCTGCGGAAAGGCCTTGCCGAGGTTCTCGCGCACCAGCTGTACGCGGTAGGGATAGATGTGGAACGTCAGCCAGCCGAGCACGCCGGCGACCGCGTACAGCGCGCTCAGCGGGATGCGCGTCAGCAGCCGCACCCACCAGCCGAAGGGTGCCGGGACATCCGCGGCGGGTGCGGCACCCGGTGCGGCGGACGCCGGGGTGGAGTCGTCAGTGTTCTGCGGCGGCGGGTCGCGGGGCATTCCCCGTCAGTTTACCGGATGCGGCTGCGGCGGCGTTCCCGCGGGTGGCGGCTGTGAGGTCAGCACCCGGCCAAACTTCGGCGCCAGCCAGCGCTCGATGTCGTCGATCAGCGTGAAGGCGGCCGGCACGATCACCAGCGTCAGCGCGGTCGAGGTGATCAGCCCGCCGATCACCGCGATCGCCATGGGCGCGCGGAACTCCTTGTCGCCGCCGAGCCCCAGGGCGACAGGCAGCATGCCCGCTACCATGGCGACGGTGGTCATGACGATGGGCCGGGCGCGCTTGTGGCCCGCCTCCAGGATGGCGGTGAGACGGTCCTTGCCGGCGCGCATCTCCTCGATCGCGAAGTCGACCAGCAGGATGGAGTTTTTCGCGACGATTCCCATCAGCATGAGGAAGCCGATCATTACCGAGAGGGAGAGCGAGTTGCCGGTAAGCGCGAGCGCCACCACTGCACCGCCGATCGACAGCGGCAGCGCCGAGAGGATGGTGATCGGCTGCAGCACGCGCGCGAACAACAGCACCAGCACAGCGAATACCATCAGCACGCCGGTGATCATCGCCAGGATGAAGTTGGTGAACAGCTCGTTCATGTACTTGGCGTCGCCCTGATCGACCTTGCGCACGCCGCGCGGCAGGTGCGCCACGGTGGGCAACGCCTCGATCTTGGTTTGCGCAGTGCCGGTCGTAGCGTCGTTGAGATCAGCCTCGATCATGAGGCGGCGGCTCTGGTTGTAGCGCCGCACCCGGGTCGGGCCCTCGCCGAAAGTGATGTCGGCGACCGCCTTGAGCGGCACGCTGCCGCCGCCCGTGGTCGGCACCGGCAGGTTCTCGAGCGTCGCCAGGTCGCGGCGGCTGTCCTCGATGAGACTCACGCGGATCGGCACCTGGCGGTCGGCGAGCGAAAACTTGGCGCTGTTCTGGTCGAGGTCGCCGAGCGTCGCGATGCGGATCGTCTCGCTGATGCTCTCGACCGTGACGCCGAGCTGCGATGCCAGGTCCAGGTGCGGGCGCACCAGCACTTCGGGGCTCGGCAGGTCGTTGTCGATGCGGGCGTTGCGCAGTATCGGCAGCGCGCGCATCTCGTCGACCACCTTGCGAGCGGTCGCGTAGGTGAGCTGCGGATCGTCGCCGGTGATGTAGAACACGACGTCGCTGCCGCCGTTGCCACGGAAGAAGTGGATCTGGGCATCGGGGATCGATGCTCGCAGGTCCCTGAGCATGCGGTCCTCGAACTCGCGCTGCGAGACGTGGCGCTGCTTGGCCGGGACCAGTGCGATGTCGAGCTCGGCGGAGCGGACGCCCTCATCGTTGTTGCCGATCGACTCGACCACGTCGGCGACTTCCGGCTGGCGGGCGATGATGCGGTAGGCGGCGGCGGAGGCCGCCGCGGTGTCGTCGATGCGTACGCCGGGCGGCAGCTCGATATGCAGCGCGGAGGAGCCGAGGTCGTCCTCCGGCACGAAGGACTTCGGGATCAGCCCGAGTCCCACGATGGAGAGCACGAAGAACGCCACGCCGGCGGCCACCGTCTTCCAGCGGTGCTGCGTACACCACCTGAGCACGCGCAGGTACCAGCGCATCACCGGACCGTCGCTGGGGTGCGGGAGGTTGTCGGACTTGAGCGTATAGGCGGCGATCACCGGGGTGATGAGGCGCGCCACCAGCAGCGAGAAGAACACCGCGGCGGCGACCGTCAGGCCGAACTGGATGAAGTACTGCCCGGTGATCCCACCCATGAAGCTCACCGGCAGGAACACCGCGATGATCGTGGACGAGGTCGCGACCACCGCGAGCCCGATCTGGTCGGCCGCATCGAGCGCCGCCTGGAAGCCGGATTTCCCCATGCGCATGTGGCGCACGATGTTCTCGATCTCGACGATCGCATCGTCCACCAGCACGCCCGCGACCAGCGACAACGCCAGCAGGCTGATCGAATTGAGCGTAAAGCCCATCCATTGCATGAACGCGAACGTCGGGATGGCCGACAACGGTATGGCGAGCGCCGAGATCAGGGTGGCGCGCATGTCGCGCAGGAACAGCCATACCACCAGCACCGCGAGCAGCGACCCCTCGATGAAGGCGCTCAACGCCGAGTGGTAGGTCTCCTTGGTGTAGTCGACGGTGGTGAAGATCTGGGTCAGCTTGACCTCGGGATTTTCCTTGCGGATCTTCGCCAGCTCCTCCTGGACGCCGTTGTAGACGGCGACGTCGGAGGAGCCCTTGGTCTTGGCCACGCCGAAGGTGGTTGCCGGACGCCCGTTGAGGCGCGCGATGGCGCGGATCTCGCCGACGCCGTCACGCACCTCGGCGAGGTCCGAGAGCCTCGCGAAGCGCCCGCCCGGGAGCATGATCTGGGTGTCGCCGAGCGCGCCCGCCGTGTGCGCGCCGCCGAGCACGCGGATCGACTGCTCGCCGCCGCCGAGCTGTGCGCGCCCGCCGGGGGAGTCCAGATTGAGCGTGCGCAGCTGCTCGTTGACCTGGACGGCGGTGATGCCGAGTGCCTGCATGCGCGCCGGGTCGAGCTCGATGCGAATCTCGCGGTTGACGCCGCCGCCGCGGTTCACCTGCGCCACGCCCTGAACGCCGAGCAGCCGCTTGGTGATCGTGTTGTCGACGAACCAGGAGAGCTCCTCCTCGGTGTCGACGCTCGAGCTGACGGCGTAATAGACGATCGACGGGCCGTCGACGTCGACGCGCTGCACCACCGGCTCCTGGATGCTCTGCGGCAGCTGCACGCGGACCTTGGAAACCGCGTCGCGCACGTCGGCAACCGCACGGTCGATCGGCGTGCCGATGTTGAACTGGATCGAGATGTTGGCCTGGCCTTCGGGTGCCCAGGAGGTGATGTTGTCGATGTTGCCGATGCCGGCGACGGCGCCTTCGACCTTCTGGATGACCTGCGTCTCGAGCTCCTGCGGCGAAGCGCCCGGTTGCGCGATGGTGACGTTCACCAGCGGGAAGGAGATGTCAGGATCGAGCGTGATCGGCAGCCGTATGAATGCCGCAATACCCATGAAGAAGAGCACCACGAACAGCATCACCGGCGGCAGTGGGTGCCGGATGGCCCATGCGGAGATGTTTTTCATGGCAGCGGGGCCTGCACGGCTTCCGTGACGGTCTTGACCGACTCGCCGTCGCGCAGGAAGCCGCCGGCGGTCTTGACCACACGCTCATTGCCCGTGACGCCGGCGGCGAGTACCACGCCGTCCGCGTCCTGCTGCGCGACGCGCACCGCCCGGCGCGCCACCTGCCCGTGCGCATCGACCACCAATACGTAGCTGCCTTCGGTGTCGGAGAACACGGCGGTCTGCGGCAGTACCGGCCGCCGCGCCCGGGCGATGGTCACTTCAGCGCGCGCGAACGCGCCGGGTCGCAGCGCCGGATCCGGCGTGAGGGCGATACGGATGTCGCCGAGGCGCGTCAGCGGATCGATGATTGCACCGAGCAGGCGGACCTTGCCGTCAAAGGGGCGCGCCAGCCCCGTCAGATACACCGTCGCCGGCTGACCGACCTTCACCTGCGCCAGATCCTGTTCGGCGATCTGGCCGCGCATCTCCACCTCGCCACCGCTCGCCACGCGGAACAGGGTTTCGCCGCCCGGGTTGGCGATCTGGCCGACCTCAACGCGGCGTGTCAGGACGGTGCCGGCGAACGGCGCCACGATGCGGGTGCGCGCGAGCCGCGCCTGCGCCTCGGCGAGCTGCGCCGCCGCTACCTTGACGCTGGCGGCGTCGGTCACCGCGGTGGCGCGCCGCTTCTCGATGTCCTCCGCCGACAATGCCCCGGCCGCCTCTACGCCGAGCGCGCGCTTGTATTCGGCGGCGGACAGCTCGGACTGCGCCCGCGCCTGCTCGAGCGAGGCGGCGAGGCGATTGACCTGGGCAATGAGGATCGAGTCGTCGAGCTTCGCGAGCAGCTGTCCCTTCTGGACATGGTCGCCCGCCTCGACATACACGCCCACGACGCGCGCAGTGTCGCCCTCGTTGGCGATCGGCATGTCGTAACGGGCGGCAATGGCGCCGGTGAAGCTCACGTTGGCCGTGACCTCCCGGACGGGTGGCGTCATGACCGTGACCAGCGGAATCTCCTTCTGGTGCGCGAGCGGCGTCACGTGGGGCTTGCGGCCCAGGAGCATGAATGACGCCGAGGCGAGCAGCAGCGCCGCAAGCACCACGCCGACCGGGAGCACCCAGCGCCGCAGCGGTCCCGGCTGCTGCGGTGGGGATATGGGGGGGTCGTGGAGCACATCTGCGCTCGTCGTTACCCGCTCGACACCGGCGCGCTCGCGGCCGATCCAGGCAACTGGCTCGTGCTCGGATGTGCTGCTCAAGTGTTCTGGGTTCGTGCCCACGGAGATTCCTTAAATGACCGACCGGTCCTTATGACAACGGGCCTATGGGCCGAGACCTGCACCGATACCCTTTAGAACCAGCGCCTTACGCCGGAGTTTAATCCGCCGCGCAATAATTTCCGCCCCCAACGCGCTGAAGGGACGCGCGCGGGCGACGGGCCGAACCGTCTCGCTCCGCCGGTCCGCAAGGCACGTCGCAGGGTGCGGAATGGTGCCGGGAATAGGATTCGAACCTACGACCCGCGCATTACGAATGCGCTGCTCTACCAACTGAGCTATCCCGGCCCGGTCGCGGCAAGCCGCGCATCTTACATTTTTTTGCGAAGCCGGATTACCAGGTCGATGCCGGCGACTTCGGTGCCCGGCGGAGGCGGGGGCAGGCGCCTGAATTCCACGGCGGGAACGGGCACATCGATGAGTGCGCCGCTCGACGGGTCATGGAAGTGATAGTGCGGTTCGACGTTCGAATCGAACCAGGCCCGCGAGCCATCCACCGAGAGCTGCCGGATCAGGCCGCGCGCGGCGAACAGGTTCAGCGTGTTGTAGACCGTGGCCTTGGAAACCCGCGCGCCGGCGACACGCAGCTGCGCGAGGATCTGCTCGGCCGACAGGTGCTGGGGCGCGGACAGCAGCAGGGTCGCGATGCGCACCCTCTGGGCCGTGGGGCGGATGCCACACTCGGACAGACGGCGCTCGCAGCCGCTGGAGGCGCCGCTAGCGCCGGGTGGGGCATTAAGCTCCATGATCGATGCATTATAGGGACAATAGGCTGCCTATTCACGGTTCGACGGGAGGGTTTGAGTGAACTGGGAGCTGTTTGCGGGCTTTTTCGCACTCACCGTGGTGCTGGTGCTCATTCCCGGGCCGATCGTGACCCTGGTGATCGCGACCGGCGCCACCTTCGGGGTGCGCGCCGGGCTGCTCACGGTCGCGGGTACCACCGTGGGCAATGCCGTGCTGGTCGCGCTGATCGCGGCGGGCCTGTCGTGGGTGGTGGCGCACGCGCTCTATGTGTTCGAGGTGCTGCGCTGGATCGGCGCCGTTTACCTAGTGTGGCTCGGGGTACGCGCCTGGCGCAACGCCGGGCAGGGGCGCCCGGTGGCCCCCGGGGCGCGGGTGTATTTCCGGCGCGGCTTCGCGGTGGCGCTGTCCAATCCGAAGACCATCGCCTTCTTCACGGCCTTTTTGCCGCAGTTCGTCGATCCGGCACTGCCGGCCGGCCGTCAGCTGGCGGTGATGTGCACGGTCGCGGTGCTGCTCGCCGCGCTGAGCGACTCCTGCTGGGCGATCGCGGCCGGGCTCGGTCGCGGGTGGCTGGTGAGCCCACGGCGCTCGCGCATCCTGGCGCGCGCCTCGGGACTCACCCTGATCGGGGCGGGCATCTGGCTGTCGCTAGCGCGGCGGCCGGCCTGAGGGCGCGCGGCGCTGCCGGTTACGGCAGCTTGCTTTGCAGGTGGCGCGCGAGCTCGGCGATGGTGGGGAAATCGAACAACTCGGTGAGCTCGACCTTGCCCGGGTACTCGCGATCGATCTGCTCGTGGATCTCGATCAGCTTCAGCGAGCTCGCGCCCACCTCGAAGAGGTTGTCGTGGATGTCGATGCGCTTGCCCTCGAGCGCCGCATCGCAGATCGCCTTGAGTTTGTCCTCGATCACGCTGTGGGTGGCACCTTGCGGTCCGCGTTGCGCGGCGCGCAGTGCCGCGAGCTCGGCGAGCTCCGCCTGGAACTCGCCGTCGGCGTAGCTCTCCTCGAGCAGGTGGCGCTGGATCTTGCCGCTGGTGGTCTTCGGGATGCGCTTGACCGGGATCACCTCGGCGACCTCGATCCCGGCCTGCTCATTGATGACCCGCGCCACCTGCGTGGCGAGCGGCAGGAACTCCGCCGTGCCCCCGCGGTGCAGGACGAACACCACCAGCTGCTCAACTTCCGCGCCGCTCGGGCGCACGCCGGCCGCCACCACCTTGCCCAGCTCCAGGCCCGGCACGCGCTGCGCGATCGTCTCGAGGTCGTGCGGATAGTAGTTCTGGCCGTTGACGAAAATGATCTCCTTGGCGCGTCCGCAGACGAACAGCTCGCCGTCGTGAATCAGCCCGAGGTCGCCGGTGCGCAGCCAGCCGTCGGCGCTGAAGGCGGCGGCGTTGGCCGGCGGGTCCTCGAAGTAGCCGCGCGTCACGTTCTCGCCGCTGATGTGGATGTTGCCGATGCGGTCGGCAGGCAGCTCGCGGTCCTCGTCGTCGGCGATGCGCAGCCGGCAGTAGGGGATCGGGCGCCCCTCGGAGACCAGCTGCACGCCGTCGCGGTCCGACTCGTCCACCGCTACCACCGGCGTGCCCACGCCCATGCGGTGGCGGTTGAGCCGCAGCGTGCGCAGCGGCGCATCCTCCTTCGGGAAGCTCACCGCCAGCGAGGCTTCCGCCAGCCCGTATACCGGGAACATCGCGTTGCGCCTGAGCTGCGCGGGCGCGAGCCGCGCCAGGAACTCCTCGCACAGCTCGACCGAGATCGGCTCGGCGCCGTTGAAGATGTAACGCACCGCGGACAGGTCGAGGCTCTCGACGGGGCGCTCGCCCAGCACCTTGAGGTAGTGTTTGTAGCCGAAATTCGGCGAGCACAGGATGCTGGCGCGCACCCGCGCGGCGAACGTGAGCCACAGCAGCGGCCGGCGGATGAAGAGCTCCGTGGGCATGAGGTGCGCGTGCACGCGGTTGATGAACATCACCAGGTGAAAGCCGATGAGTCCCATGTCGTGGGTCAGCGGCATCCATGAGAGGCTCACGTCGTCCTCGGTGAAGCCGGCCGCCTCGGTGGTGCCGTAGACATTGGCGAGGATGTTGCCGTGAGTGAGCACCACCCCCTTGGGCTCACTGGTGGAGCCGGAAGAGAACTGGATGAAGGCGGTGTCGGCAGGGCTGGCGCGCTGCACGCTGCCGGGGCGCGAGATGTCGTCGAGATCATCGACCAGGAATGCCTGGCGGCGCAGGGCCTCGTACACCTGGGTTTCCCCGGCCTGGGTGGCGAAGGCGCCGATGCGCTCGAGCGAGCGGCGCTCGGTGTAGATGAACGGCTTGCCGAGGCGGCGCGCAATGCGCAGCAGCTTGTGGCGGTGCTCGTCGCTGATGCCGAGCGCGACCGGCACCGGCACGATGCCGCCGAGTATCGCCGCCCAGAACACGTCGATGAACTGCTCGTTGTTGTTCAGGAGCAGGATCAGCTTGTCACCGCGGCGCGCGCCGATGCGCTGCAGGTGCCAGAGGATGCCGAGCGCGCGCTGGTGAAGCTCGCCGCAGGAGACCGCACGCGTCTCGTTCTCGCCCTCCAGGTAGCTGACACTGCGCGCCGCGCTGCGGTTGTTCTCAAAGGCCTCGGTGAGCGTCGTGGCTTTGGCCATCAGCGGGCTTCCAGCCGCATGTGCAGGGGATGGCGCGTGCGCAGGTTGATCTGCGCCTCGAGCTCGAGCGGTTTGTCGGGCAGGTAGATCAGGCGGTAGCGCCGCGCCACCAGGTACAGGTGCATGAGCATCTCGTAGAGCGCCAAGGTCTCGCCGATGCAGTGACGCGGACCGGCGGCGAATGGCATGTAGGCGAAGCGCGACCGCTCGGCCTCGTGCTCGGGTGCGAAGCGCTCGGGCCGGAAGGCATCCGGATCCTGCCAGAACTGCGGATGACGGTGCAGCAGGTACAGCGGCAGCAGCACGTTGGTGCCAGGGGGAATGGGGTAGCCGCCGAGCACGTCGGCCTCGATCGTGCGGCGTGACAGTACCCACCCCGGCGGATACAGCCGCAGCGCCTCGTTGACCACCTGGCCGGTGTAGGCGAGCGTCTCGACCTGCGCGAGCCCCGGGGCGAGCGGGTAGTCGGCGGCGTCGATCTCCGCGTGCAGCCGCGCCTGGACTTGCGGGTGCTGCGACAACAGGTACCACGTCCAGTTGAGCGCGCTGGCGGTGGTTTCGTGGCCGGCGACGATGAGCGTCATGATCTCGTCCACCATCTGGCGCTCGCCCATCGGCTCACCGCTGTCCTTGTCGCGCACCTGCATGAGCATCGCCACGAAGTCCAGGTGCTCCTCCGCCTCGGTGCGACGGCGGGCGATGAGCTGGGTCACGAGACGGCCGAGCGAGCGGAATTTGTAGGCGAACTGCAGGTCGCGCGACGGCTCGCGCGTGACCACCTCGAAGGGATTGGCGCCGAACTGCTGCGTCAGGCGGTCCAGATCGCTCCCGAAGATCGCGCGCAGCACCATCTCAAGAGTGAGCGCGCTCATCTCGTCGGTGAGGTTGACGGTCGCGCCGGCGCGCGCGAGCGCCTCCCAGCGGGTGATGAGCTGCTCGTTCGCCGCGGCGATCACGCTCGCGAACTGGTTGATCACGCGGCGATGGAACAGCGGCTGCATCATGTAGCGCTGGCGCTTCCACAGCTCGCCTTCGCTGGTCATGATGCCCTTGCCGAGCAGGATGCGGACGCGATCGAGACCGACGCCCTTGGTGTAGTTCTTGTGGTTGGTGACCAGAACCCGCTTCACGTCGTCCGGGTGGTGGATGACATAGGTATAAGATCGCCTCGCGGGCACGAACACCCGGTAGGTGTCCCCGTGGCGGGCGAACAACGCGATCATGTGCTCCAGCGAATCGTCCGTGGAGCCGACGTCGAATTGCAGTTCGGCCTCGGGAGGTGCGCGGTTCGCGGGTGCGGCGGCAGTCATGCAAGCTGTTGAAAGGGAAACTTTAATCTTATATCACAGCGACCTGCGCGGTCAGTGGCCGGAAGCCGCGGGCCGCGCCTTCGTCGCGCGCCTGCCCTATGCCCGCCGTCTCGCGTTGCGTGCCGCGCGCGACGCTGATCGCGCGAGCCTCGCGGGGATCGCACTCGCGCTGCGTGCGCTCGGACGCGTACTGGGACGACGCGTGAGTGCCGGCGAGCTCAGGTTTCACGCCGGCGCCAAGCCGCGCCTTGCACAGCGTGCGGCGGCCGCCGCGGCTGATTTCAGCATCTCGCACTCGGGCGCCTATGTCGGGTGCGTGGCGGCGGCGCGCGGCTGTGTCGGTCTGGACATCGAGATCGGCACGCAGCCGCGCATCGCGCAGTGGGTGCTGCGCGAGGCGGCGCTCAAGGCGACCGGCGAGGGGCTGCGCGGCTGGCGCGCGACAGATGCGCCGCAGTCGCGCGCCGACGGCGCCGAGTGGCGCGGACGGCACTGGCATGTGCGGCGCCTGGAGCTGTTCCCCGGCGCCGCCGCCGCGGTGGTCGCCAGCGAGCCGGTGCAGGCGCTCGAGACGCAGGCCGTTGCGCTGGCGGAGCTGTTCGAGCCATGAGTGCGGACGACGACGGCGGACTGCGCAACACCCTGTACCGCACGATCACGCGCTCCAGCCGTCGCATGACGCCGGCGCGGCGCCTGCTGTACGCGCTCGCCGTGCCGCTGGCGCTCGGGATCATCCGCGCCTGGTGGGCGAGCTGCCGCGTGGTGCGCGTGATCGGCGGCGAGCATCTCGACGCCGCGCTGGCGCGCGCCCCGTCGCTGGTGCCGTGCTACTGGCATCAGCACCAGCTGTATTGCGGCAAGTACCTGGTCGAGCAGCGCGCCCGCGGGCTCACGGTCGGCTGGCTGATCAGTCCGTCCGTGGACGGAGAGCTCGGCGCCATGATGGTGCGCCGTTTTGGTGCAGTGGCGATCCGCGGCTCCTCGACGCATACCGGCGCACGCGCTCTGCGCGACTACTACCAGGCGCTGGTGAAGGACAACATCTCCCCGGCCATCACCCCGGACGGTCCGCGCGGCCCGCGCTTCCGATTCAAGCCCGGCGCGCTGCTGCTCGCGCAGATGTCGGGGCGGCCGGTCGTGCCGATGTCCTATGCGGCCTCGCGCGCCTGGCTCATCAAATGGGACAAGTTCGTCATCCCGGTGCCGTTCGCGCGCATCGCGCTCGCGATCGGGCCGCCGGTCTATGTGCCGCGCGTCGTCGATGCGGCCGGGCTCGAGCGCCTGCAGCGGCAGATGGAGCAGGAGCTCAAGCGGCTGTACGGGGTCGCGCGCGCCGCGCTGTCGACCTAACTCGCGCCGCGGACCTTGGGCACTGAAGCGCCCGCCGGGCGTTGCCGGGGATTCTGTTAACTGGCTAATCACTGCCCGAACAGTGCGTTAGCTTGTGTTCCTGTAGCGGTGTGCGAGAATCCCTCGCAACTACTTGGAATATGACAGCAGGTAAACCTCGAGTCCGTGACGTTTACGTCACGCCCGGAGGTTGGACAGTTGGTTACGCTGGATTCCTAGGGTTAGCGGGAGGGCGCAGGCTCACATGACGACTCCGCCGCCGGATAAGCCGGCGGACTTTACCGCGTCCGATATTTTGTCCGCCGATGCCTGGACCGGGCGGGCCCCTAAGCCCGTGGTCGGGGTCGATGTGGTGTGCACCAAGATCGCGGTTGATTTCCAGAACATGCGCCGCGATACCGTCGAGGAGTGCGTGCGGCGCAACCTCGAGCTGCTGCGCGGCGCCACCGGGTCCGATTGCGCCTTTCTCGCCACGCTAAATCCCGAGGACGGGACCATCGCGGAGGTGCAGCTGGCGCGCAGCGCGTTCGCTCAATGCCGGCCCGAGGGCCTCATCGGGCTGCCGCTCGATGGCTTCGCGTGGCTGAAGGGGCGTCTCGAGCACCTGCGGCTCTCGGAGTTGCGTGACACCAGCGCGCCGCGCAAGGAGCAGGCGGCAGAAGCTGCGCGCTTCGCGGAGCTGCACATCGGCTCCGCGCTCATCGTCGCGCTGCACACCCAGGGCAAGCCGGGCGGTTTCCTCGGACTGGCGCACGCCATGCCGCGCGGCGCCTGGGACGTGAATCTGCAGCTGCTGATGAAGCTCATCGGCACCAGTCTCGCCACCGGGCTCGAGCGCATCCGCATCGAGGCGCGCCTCGCCAAGCTCGAGGAGCGCACCAACCTGTTTCAGGCCGCGGCCAACGACGGCATGTGGGATTTCGACGTCGAGAGCAACGAGGTGTACTTCTCGCCGCGCTGGAAGGCGATGCTCGGCTACGGCGACGACGACATGCGCGGCTCGCCCGACTGGCGCAGCCTCGTGCATCCGGACGACCTGTCGCGCGTGCAGGCCGCGATCCGCGATCACGTCGCCGGCAAGACGCCGATCTTCGAGAGCACGCATCGCATGCGCCACCGCAACGGCGAGTGGCGCTGGGTGATCAGCCGGGCCACCGCGCGCGTCGACAAGCACGGCCGGCTGCTGCGCCTGGTCGGGGTCGAGCTCGACATCACCGAGCGCAAGCTGTACGAGGAGGCGCTGTTTCGCGAGAAGGAGAGCGCGCAGATCACCCTGCAGTCGATCGGCGACGGCGTCATCACCACCGATGCCAACTCGACCATCGACTACATCAACCCGGTCGCCGAAGAGCTGACCGGCTGGCGCCTGGAGGACGCCATGGGCCGCCCGGTGGAGGAGATCTTCCGCGCATTCCACGAGGAGACCTGCGAACCGCTGGAGAACCCGCTGTCGGTGGCGATCCGGCGCATCCGTCCGATCAAATCGGTCCGGCCGATGCTGCTCATCCGTCGCGACGGCAACGAGCTGTACGTCGAGAGCACCGCCGCGCCGATCCGCGACGGTGCCGGCCACGTGGCCGGCGGCGTGCTGGTGTTCCACGACGTCAGCGAATCGCGCGAGCTCAACCGCCGGCTCTCCTACCACGCCAGCCACGACCTGCTGACCGGGCTGGTCAACCGCCGCGAATTCGAGAGCCGCCTGGAGCGCGCGTTGAAGAGCGCCAAGGCGCGCGAGGCCTCCTACGCGCTGTGCTATCTCGATATCGACCAGTTCAAGATCGTCAACGACAGCTGCGGTCACAGCGCCGGCGATGCGCTGCTCGGCCAGGTGGGCGCACTGCTGAAATCCAAGGTGCGCTGGCGCGATACGCTGTCGCGCCTCGGCGGCGACGAATTCGGCATACTGCTGGAGAGCTGCTCGCTCGATGAGGCCATGCGCACCGCCGAGACGCTGCGCGAGGGAGTGCGCAACTTCCGCTTCACCTGGGAGGACCGGGTGTTCCGCCTCGGCGCCAGCATCGGCGTGGTGCCTATCACTGCCGATAACGAGGACGTCGCTTCGATCCTCTCGGCCGCGGACAGCGCCTGTGCCGCTGCCAAGGAAGGCGGCCGCAACCGCGTCCACAGCTTCGCCGAGAACGACATCGAGCTGATGCGGCGGCGGCGCGAGATGCAGTGGGCCGCGCGCATCAACGCCGCGCTCGAGGAGGGACGCTTCGAGCTCTACCGCATGGCGATCCAGCCGCTGCAGCGCGTCGAGGTCGGCGCGCACTACGAGCTGCTGCTGCGCATGAAGGACGAGAGCGGGCGCATCGTGGCGCCGAACGACTTCATCGCCGCGGCCGAGCGCTACGGCATCACCCCGGCGATCGACCGCTGGGTGATCGAGAATGCCTTCCGCTGGCTGGTTTCCGAGGCCGACGAGCGCCAGAACCTGTTCCAGTGCTCCATCAACCTGTCCGGGCAGAGCCTGGGCGACGACAAGTTCCTGCCGTTCGTCATCGACCAGTTCCATCGCAGCGGGCTGGACGCGTCCAAGATCTGCTTCGAGATCACCGAGACCGCGGCGGTGGCGAGCTTCTCGCAGGCCAACCGCTTCATCCAGGCGCTCAAGGAGCTCGGCTGCAAGTTCGCGCTCGATGACTTCGGCACCGGGCTGTCGTCCTTCGGTTACCTCAAGCACTTCCCGGTCGACTATCTGAAGATCGATGGCAGCTTCGTGCGCGAAATCCTGCGCGACCCGATCGATCGGGAGATGGTGCGCTCGATCAACGAGATCGGGCATCTCACCGGCAAGCAGACCATCGCCGAGTTCGCCGAGAACGCCGAGATCATCCAGATGCTCACCAGCCTCGGCGTCGACTACGCGCAGGGCTACGGCGTCGCCCAGCCGCAGCGCGTGCTGAAGTCCGCCGTCGCTTAAGTCCCTAGCGAGTTGTGACCGGGCCGGCCCGGTGCCAACATGCTGCCCGCCGACAATGGCAGCGTGACCAAGCCGTGAAACTGCCAGCCATCCTGCGCGCACTGCGCGGCCGCTACGGGCCGCCGCCGGCTCCGCCGAGCCGCGATCCGTTCGAGCTGATTCTCTGGGAGCAGGTCGCGTACCTCGTCCCCGATACCCGGCGACAGGAGGCGTACGACGCGCTGCGTGCGCGGATCGGACTTGGCTGCCGCGCCGTGGCCCGCGCGCCTGCCGCGCGACTGACGGCGATCGCGCGCCTCGGCGGCAGCATTGCCCCGGCGGTCCGCGCGCAGCGCATGCGACGCTCGGCGCAGCTGGTGTTGCAGCGCTGGCACGGTGATCTGCGGGAGGCGCTCTTGCTGCCGTCCGCCGCGGCACGCCGCGCGCTGGCGGCATTCCCGATGATCGGTAACCCTGGTGCCGACAAGATTCTCGCCTTCACCGGCACCGCGCGGCTGATTCCACTCGACTCGAACGGCCTGCGGGTGCTGCAGCGCTTGGGGCTGGCACCCGCGTCCGACAACTACGGCCGTGACTACCGCGCTGCGCAGGAAGCCATCGCCACCGCCGTGCCGCGCACCACACGCGCCTGCATCGCCGCCTACTACCTGTTGCGCGAACATGGACAGCAGACCTGTCGCCGCTCCGCGCCGCACTGCGGTGAATGTCCGCTGCGCGCGGGCTGTCCTACCGGCAGCGGCAGCGGCAGCGGCAGCGGCAGGGGCAGGGGCAGCGGCAGCGCGGTTTAGTGTGCCGGCGCCGCCGCTGCGTAGAAGTAATAGTCCGCGCTATACGGTACGCGCGCCTCCCGGTCCACCTTCGCCGCATCGCAGCGGGTGGCCGCCGGCGCTGCACCGCCATGAGTGTGCAGGCGCTGGACGCTCGTCACTGGCTCGAGCAGGCCGCTGCCGGAGTGGCCGACGACGTTGACCAGCAGCCACGGCACCGCATGCGGATCGGGTGAGTCGGCGTGCGCTGCGGCCTTGCCGGTGATCTCGCTGCCATCCTTGTACCGCCAGCTCGGGCCCGCGGCGTGGTGGCCGACCACGGCGCCGTGGGCGTCGTGCAGCTGCGCGTCCGGGGCTTTCAGCGTCCACTGAAACTTGCCATCCGCCGCCGCCGCGCAGACGTAGATCTGCGCGCCCGTGGCGTGCACCGCCAGGACCAGCCTGGCGTCGGCGGGCACCTTGAGCGCCTCCGGCGCATCCGCGGGGGCGGCGATCTGGGCGGTGACCGCGTGCGTGACGAGCAGCAGCGCCGCCACACACGGCAGCCTGCGCCAAAGTTCGTGTGAGCTCATGGTTGCACTTTATCCGAAGCTCAGGCGCATCGACAGATCGAGCGCCTGAACGTGTTTGGTGAGGCTGCCGACGGAGATGTAGTCGACGCCGGTGGCGGCGATCGCCCGCACGGTCTCGAGCGTGACGCTGCCGGAGGCCTCGAGCTTCGCCTGCGCGCCGTGGGCACGGGTGCGCGTGACGGCGGCCTGCAGATCGTGCAAGTTGAACTCATCCAGCAAGATGATGTCCGCTTGCGCGCTCAGCGCCTCTTCGAGCTCGGCGAGCGACTCGACCTCGACTTCGACGCAGATGGCGGGCGCGCTGTGTCTCGCGGCAGCGACCGCGGCGCTGATCGAGCCCGCGGCCGCGATGTGATTCTCCTTGATCAGCACGCGGTCGTAGAGCCCCATGCGGTGGTTTTCGCCGCCGCCGCAGCGCACCGCGTACTTCTGCGCGCTGCGCAGCCCGGGCAGCGTCTTGCGCGTGTCGAGAATGCGGCAACCGGTGCCGGCGACTGCGTCGACGAAGCGCCGCGTCACGGTCGCGGTCGCCGACAGCAGCTGCAGGAAATTGAGCGCGGTGCGCTCGCCGCTGAGCACAGCGCGCGCCGGGCCGCTGATGGCGAAGATGATCTGCGCGGGCTCGAGCCGGGCGCCGTCCTCGGCGCGCCACTCGAGGCGCACGCGGGTGTCGAGCCGCCGGAAGGTCTCCTCGGCCCAGGCGCGGCCGCACAGGATCCCGGCCTCGCGCGTGACGGCCGCGCCGCGCACCTGCTGCGCCGCCGGCACCAGCGCCGCCGTCACGTCGCCGCTGCCGATGTCCTCGCGCAGCGCCGCCTCGACCTGGGCGTCGAGATCAGCCGGTAGCGCGGGCGGCAAGCCGTCTCTGCCTCGGCGTCAGCCGAAGGGCAGGCCGTGGGTCGCCCCGGCCATGCACATGAGCATGGGGATCGACAACACGAAGTTCACGCGCGAGGCCATGCCCGCGACCTTGCGCGCCTTCGCCTTCTGTTCGTCGGTGGCGGGGACGATGCCGAGGATCTTCTTCTGGTTCGGCCAGATCAGTCCCCACACGTTGAAGAGCATGATGGTGCCGAGCCAGGCACCGATGCCGATCACCAGCAGGTAGTGTTGCGGATGAGCGCCCGGCAGCGCGCCGAGCGTGAAGGCGCCGAGGAAGTCCCCGGCGCGAGCGAGCAGCCACGCGCCGCCCAGCCAGGTGGCGAGCGCCGCCCAGCGGAACCAGAACAACGCGCGCGGGGCCACGTACTTGGTGATGCCCGCCCCGCCCGGACCGCCCTTGTCCGCCGCCGCGTCGGCCAGCGCCGGAGTCTGGGCGACGTTGAAGTAGTACAGCAGGCCGATCCAGAACACGCCGCTGACGATGTGGAACCAGCGCGCCAGCCCGAGCTCATAGAAATGAGTGCCGCCGATCAGCACCGCCAGCACCAGTGCGACCACGATGCCGAGAATCAGCGACTGCCGGTGGTTGTTCAGGGGATTCATGGCTTTGGATCTCCAAGTTATTGTTTCTTCAGGACGTCGTTACCCTGCGGCCGTTTGAAGAATAGGCGACGCACCCCCATAATTCAATGTGCGCGCTCAGCCTTAGGGCAACATGCCGCCCGTCGATCGTCCGCCGTCCCCGTGCATCAACGTGTGCCGCCTCGACGCGCGGGGGCTGTGCATCGGCTGCCTGCGCAGCGGTGAGGAGATCGGCCGCTGGCCGACGATGAGTGCGCAGGAGCAATGGCGGCTGCTCGCCGAGCTCGCCGAGCGACGAAAAACCTATGAGGTGGTTACGATGGACGTGGTGGAGAGAATCAAGAGCGAGCTCGGCTCGAGTCCGGTGGTGCTGTTCATGAAGGGCACGCCGGATTTCCCGCAATGCGGCTTTTCCGCGCAGACGGTCGCGGCGCTGCGCGCGCTCGGCGCGCAGTTCAAGCACGTCAACATCTTCGAGGAGCCGGAGCTGCGCGAGGCGCTCAAGCGCTTCTCCAACTGGCCCACCTACCCGCAGCTGTACGTGAAGGGCGAGCTGGTCGGCGGGTGCGACATCGCGCTCGAGATGTACAAGAGCGGCGAGCTGCGCAAGCTCCTGGCCGAGGCCGGCGCGGCGAAATAGGCGCACGGTCCGCGCCTGCCGTCAGCTACAGCGCGGGAATGTCAGCTTCCGGCGTCTCGTCGGCGGCCGGCTCGACGCCACCGCCCAGCCAGCCGAATTCCCGCGCGCGCTCCTCGGCTGCCGCGTAGCTGTCGCGCAGGCGGTTGCACACCAGGCAGAACAGCTCCGCGCTGCGCTCGGCGTCGTAGCGGGCGTTGTGCGCACTGTCCGCATCCCACGCGAGTCCCGCCACCCTGACTGCCTTGGCCAGCACGGTCTGGCCGAGTGCCGCACCGGCGAGCGTCGCCGTGTCGAAGCAGGAGAACGGGTGGAAGGGGTTGCGCTTCACCTCGGCGCGCGCCACCGCGGCGTTGAGAAAGCCGAGGTCGAAGGCGGCGTTGTGCCCGACCAGTATCGCGCGGCGGCACTGGTAGGCGCGCACCGCGTGGCGGATCTCGCGAAACACCCGCTGCAGCGCGTCGCGCTCCGGCAGCGCCGGCCGCAGCGGGTGCCAGGGGTCGATGCCGGTGATCGACAGCGCGGCCGGGTCGAGCCGCGCACCGGCGAACGGCTGCACGTGGTAGTTGTGGGTGGCACCGCGCCGCAGCGTGCCATCGGCGTCCATGTCGATCTGCACCGCGGCGATCTCCAGCAGCGCGTCGGTCGCCGCGTGGAAGCCGCCGCACTCCACGTCGATCGCCACCGGCAGGTAGCCGCGGAAGCGCCGCGCCATCAGGCCGGCGGCTGCGGCGGGTACGGCGGCCGGCGCGGCCGGTGCAGTGACGGGTAGCGGCTCGCTCATGGCAGGATTCTAATCAATGCGCTTCCTTAAGCGAGGCGCCAGCCGATCTGCCCGCCGGCGCGCAGCGCTACCAGCTCGCCGCCAGCGAACGGGTAGTGTGCCGGCACGTCCCAGGGTTCGGGCAGCAGCGTGATCGTGTCGCTGTTGCGCGGCAGGCCGTAGAAGTCCGGTCCATGGAATGCGGCGAACGCCTCGAGACGCTCGAGCGCCCCGGCGAGCGCGAAGGCCTCGGCGTACAGCTCGATGCCGGCGTGCGCGGAGAAGATGCCGGCGCAACCGCAGGCGCTCTCCTTGGCGCTGCGTGAGTGCGGTGCGCTGTCGGTGCCGAGGAACAGGCGCGGGCTGCCGCGCGCCACCGCTGCCAGCAGCGCCGCGCGGTCGGCCTCCGCCTTGAGCACCGGCAGGCAGTAGTGATGCGGCCGCAGGCCGCCGGCAAACAGCGCATTGCGGTTCAGCAACAGGTGCTGCGGGGTCACGGTGGCGCCGATCCCGGTCCTCCCCGAGAGCACGAAGTCGAGTGCGGTGCGCGTGGTGATGTGCTCCACGACGATGCGCAGCTGCGGGTGGCGCTCGCTCAACGGCGCCAGCACGCGCTCGATGTAGCGCGCCTCACGATCGAACACGTCGACGTCCGGATCGGTGACCTCGGCGTGCACCTCGAGCACCAGCCCGGTCTGCGCCATGTGCGCCAGCACCGCATCGATGCGCTGCACGTCCGTGACGCCGGCGGCCGCGTGCGTGGTGGCGCCGGCCGGATAGAGCTTGCAGCCGACGATGCAGCCGGCGGCGCGCGCACGCTCGATCTCCGCCACCGGCGTGCGGTCGGTGAGGTAGAGCGTCATGAGCGGCGTGAACCGCGTGCCGGGCGGCAGCGCCGCCAGGATCCGCGCGCGGTACTCGAGTGCCGCCGCGGTGGTTGTGACCGGCGGCGCGAGGTTGGGCATCACCACCGCCCGCGCGAAGCGCGCCGCGCTGAACGGCAGCACCGCGCGCAGCTCGGCGCCATCGCGCAGGTGCAGGTGCCAGTCGTCGGGCCGGCGGATGACGAGCGGGTCCACGCTAGCGGCTCTCCAGCGAGTGCAGCACATCGCTGCGCAGCAGCAGCTCGAGCGCGAAGCGCACGCCGAAGCCGGTGACGTCGGTGCTCACGTGCGCCAGCCCGCCGCTGCGCGTGGCGGAGGACAGATCCACGTGCGCCCAGGGGATGTCCGCCGGCACGAACCGCGTCAGGAAGCGCGTGGCGAGGATGTGATCGCCCTTGCCGTCGCTCGTGCACTGCACGATGTCGGCCACCCGGCTCTCGAGCTCCGCATCGTAGTCCGCCTCGCTCGGGAAGTCCCAGACGCGCTCGCCGCTGGCCCGCCCGGCCGCCACCAGCTGCGCCGCGAGTGCGGGGCGGTTGGCGAATACGCCGCTCATGCGCTCGGTGAGCGCATTCACGCACGCGCCGGTGAGCGTCGCGAAGTCGATCATCAGCCGCGGGCGGGTGCGGGCGGCGAGGGCGAGCGTGTCGGCGAGCACCATACGGCCTTCGGCATCGGTGTGGATGACCTGGATGGTGACGCCGTTCGCCGCGCGCACCACTTCCTGCGGCCGGTACGCGTGCGGACCGATGCGGTTCTCGGTGATCGCCAGCCACGCATCGGCGCTTAGCGGGGCGCGTAGCTGCGCGAGCGCCACGAGCGTTGCGAGCGCCACCGCGCTGCCGGCCATGTCGGTGTGCATGTCGAGCATCGAGCGATGGGTCTTGAGATTGACGCCGCCGGTGTCGAACAGGATGCCCTTGCCGATCAGCGCTACGTCTGGCCGCGCGGCGCGGCGGCGGCGCGCCGGCCGGTAGCGAAGGTGTGCGATGCCGGCGCCGCGCTCGGCGTTGCCGGCCGCTACCGCGAGGAACGCGCCGGCGCCCGCGCGGCGCAGCGCCCGCTCGTCGAGCCAGCGCAGCGTGAGTCCGTGCGAGCGCGCCAGCTGCGTGATCGCCCGGCGGTAGCCGCGCGCATCGAGCACGTTGGGCGGCAGCGCGGTGAGCCAGCGGGCGAGGTTGGTGCCGTGCGCGCTGGCCGCGGCGTAGCGCTTGTCGAGCGGCGCGTCGCCCAGTAGCACCACTCGCTCGATGCGCCGTTCGCCGTGCACCGGCGCACGCCAGCTCGGCAGCGCAAACGCCTGCGCCAGCGCGGCAGCCAGCAGAGCCTCGAGCGCCGCGCCGGCGGCCGCAGGCGTGCCGGCCGCGGCGAGGCCCAGCACCTGCGGCGCTCGTGCCGCGGCCTCCCTCACCATGCGTCCGGCGAGACTGAGCCGCTCGAAGGCGCTCGCCGCGCTCGGCAGGTAGCCGAGCACCGCCAGCGTATGGCGCGGATTGCCGAGCACCGTGCTGCGCACCGTGCCGGCGCGCGGCGTGCCGCGCGCATTGAGCTCACGCCAGCGCGCGCTGTCCGGCAGGTGCCGGAATGCCGCGCTGCTCGGGGGGTGCGGGACGATCGCCAGCAGCGCATCGAGCGTGGCGGCGCCGCGCGCGCCAGCGCTGACGATGGCGGGAGCATGCGCGCTCGGTAACAGCAGGCCGCGGCGCGCGCGCGCGCTTGCCGACCTCACTTGCTTTACCTGCCGCCGCTAGCCATCATTACTCATTCTAACGCGACACGGCCCAACACGCGCGCGACCGTGAGTCCGCGACCGCGCCGCCACAGTGTCCGCATCGCGCGCATCGCGAGCACAGCGCATGACCGAACCGCCGAAGCTTGAAGATCTCGATCCCGTGGAAACGCGGGAGTGGCTCGAGTCGATCGACTCGGTGCTCAAGACCCACGGGCCCGAGCGCGCGCACTTCCTGCTCGAGCGGCTGATCGATTACACGCGCCGCAGCGGCGCGTACCTGCCGTTCAAGGCCAACACCGCCTACGTCAACACCATCGCCGCGGGTCGTGAGCCGGAATATCCCGGCAACCGCGCGCTCGAGCGCCGTATCGAGGCCTACATCAGATGGAACGCGCTGGCGATGGTGCTGGCCGCCAATCGGGCCTCCTCCGAGTACGGCGGACATCTCGCCAGCTACGCTTCCTCGGCGACGCTCTACGAGGTGGGCTTCAATCACGTGTGGCGGGCGCCTTCCGAGCAGCATCCGGGCGACATGGTGTTCATCCAGGGACACTCCTCGCCCGGCATCTACGCGCGCGCCTATCTCGAAGGACGCCTGATCGAGGAGCAGCTGCGCTACTTCCGCCAGGAAGCGCGCCGCCCCGGTGTCGGCCTGTCCTCCTACCCGCATCCGTGGCTGATGCCCGACTTCTGGCAGTTCCCCACCGTCTCCATGGGCCTGGGCGCCATGATGGCGATCTTCCAGGCGCGCTTCATCCGCTACCTCGAGCACCGCGGGCTGGTGAAGCCGTCCGATCGCAAGGTGTGGGCGTTTCTCGGTGACGGCGAGATGGACGAGCCGGAGTCGATGGGCGCGCTCACCATGCCGGTGCGCGAAGGACTCGACAATCTCATCTTCGTCATCAACTGCAACCTGCAGCGCCTCGATGGCCCGGTACGCGGCAACGGCAAGATCATCCAGGAGCTCGAGGCGGCGTTCCTCGGCGCCGGCTGGAACGTCATCAAGGTGCTGTGGGGCTCGCGCTGGGATCCGCTGCTGGCGCGCGACCATCAGGGGCTGCTGCGCCGCGTGATGGAGGAGTGCGTCGACGGCGAGTACCAGAACTTCAAGGCGAAGGGCGGGGCGTACACCCGCGAGCACTTCTTCGGCAAGTTCCCCGAGCTCAAGGCGATGGTCGCCAACATGTCCGACGAGGAGATCTGGCACCTGAACCGCGGCGGCCACGATCCGCGCAAGGTGTATGCCGCCTACGCGGCCGCCATGGCGCACCAGGGACAGCCGACCGTGATCCTCGCCAAGACCGTGAAGGGCTTCGGCCTCGGCAAGGGCGGCGAGGGACAGATGGTGGCGCATCAGCAGAAGAAACTCTCCGAGGAGGACCTGCGCGTCTTCCGCGATCGCTTCCACATCCCGGTCTCGGACGAGGATCTGTCCGGCCTGCCGTTCCGCAAGCCCGACGAGAATTCCGACGAGGCGCGCTATATCGGCGAGAAACGCGCAGCTCTCGGCGGCTTCCTGCCGCAGCGCCGGCGCACCGCGCCGCCGCTGGTGGTGCCGCCGCTGGAGGCGTTCGCGTCGCTGCTCGAGGGCACCGGGGAGCGCGAGATCTCCACCACCATGGCGTTCGTGCGCGTGCTCACCGTGCTGCTCAAGGACAAGAACATCGGCCGCAACATCGTGCCGATCGTGCCGGACGAGGCGCGCACCTTCGGCATGGAAGGGCTGTTCCGCCAGATCGGCATCTATTCCTCCGTCGGCCAGCTGTATACGCCGCAGGACGCCGAGACCCTGATGTCCTACCGCGAGGACAAGAAGGGGCAGATGATCGAGGAGGGCATCAACGAGGCCGGCTCGCTGTGCTCGTGGATGGCCGCCGGCACCGCCTACAGCAATCACGGCATCAACATGGTGCCGTTCTATATCTTCTATTCGATGTTCGGCTTCCAGCGCGTCGGGGATTTCATCTGGGCCTCCGGGGATATCCAGGCGCGCGGCTTCCTGCTGGGCGCCACCGCCGGTCGCACCACGCTCGCCGGCGAGGGGCTGCAGCACCAGGACGGCCACAGCCAGCTGGTCGCGAGCACGGTTCCCAACTGCGTGTCCTATGACCCGACGTTCGCCTACGAGCTGGCCGTCATCATCCACGACGGCATGCGCCGCATGTACGTGGAGCAGGAGAGCATTTTCTATTACATCACGCTGATGAACGAGAACTACCTGCAGCCGGCGATTCCGCCCGGGGTCGAGGCCGGGATCCTGAGCGGCGGCTACCTGCTGCAGATCGGCGGCCGCGGCAAGGTACGGGCGACCCTGCTCGGCTCGGGCACCATCCTGCGCGAGTGCCAGGCGGCGGCGAAGATTCTCGAGGACGACTACGGCATCCCGGCGGACGTGCTGTCGATCACCAGTTTCAGCGAGCTGCGCCGCGAGGCGCTCGAATGCGAGCGCTGGAACATGCTGCACCCGCAGGAGGCGGCGCGCGTTCCCTACGTGCGGCAGATGTTGAAAGGCAGCGAGGGACCGGTGGTGGCGGCGACCGACTACATGCGCAGCGTCCCGGACCAGATCCGCCAGTGGGTGAGCGGCCGCTACGTGACGCTCGGCACCGACGGCTACGGGCGCTCCGATTCGCGCGCGCAGCTGCGCCGGCACTTCGAGATGGACCGCAACTACATCGCCGTGGCCGCGCTCAAGGCGCTGGCCGACGACGGCCGCGTGGATCACGCGACCGTCGCCAAGGCCATCAAGGCACTCGGCGTCGATCCCGAGAAGCCCGTACCCTGGAAGAGCTGAAGCGGAGCGACCCGACATGAATGCGGCCGTCGGCCTCACGGAGGTGCGTGTGCCCGACATGGGCAACTTCAAGGACGTCGCGGTCATCGACGTGCTGGTGAAGCCCGGGGACAGGATTGCGGTCGACACGCCGCTGGTCACGCTCGAATCCGAGAAGGCGACCATGGACGTTCCGTCCACCGTGGAGGGCGTGCTCGAGAAGCTGCATACCACCAAGGGCGGCAAGGTCAACAGCGGCGACCTCATCGCCACGGTGAGGGCGAGCGGCGACGGGGCTGGCGCCTCAGCGGCGCCCGCCGCGCCGGCGCCCGCCGCACCGGCAGCCGCCGCGCCGGCACCCTCCGCGCCGGCGTCCCCCGCGGCAACGCCTGCCCCCGCCGTGCCGCCGCCGGGTGCCGCGCCACCGACCGCTGCGCCGGTTGCTGCGCCGGCGGCAGCCCCGCCCGGGGCCGTGCTCACGCCGCGATCGCAGCTCGGCATGCCGACTTCCTACCGGGAAGATCTGCCGGTGATCGACGAGCCCGGATTTTCGCGTGCGCACGCCAGCCCCTCGGTGCGCCAGTTTGCGCGCGAGCTCGGTGTCAACCTCGCGCAGGTGACCGGGCACGGCTTCAAGGGACGCATCACGCACGATGACGTCAAGGCCTTCGTCAAGAACGCGCTCGCCGCACCGCCGGCGGCGGCGGCCAAGCCCGCCCTGCCGGCGCTGCCGGCCGTCGATTTCACGCAGTTCGGCCCGACGGCGCTCGAGCCGCTGTCGCGCATCCAGCGCATCTCTGGTCCGCGCCTGCACGCGAGCTGGGTCAACATCCCGCACGTCACGCAGTTCGACGAGGCGGACATCACCGAGCTCGAGCAACTGCGCGTGAGCCTCAAGGACCGGGCGCAGGGGGTCGGCGTCAAGCTGACGCCGCTGGCCTTCATCATGCGCGCCTGCGTGAAGGCGCTGCAGGAGTTCCCGCGCTTCAACTCCTCGCTCGACGCGGACGGTGCGAACCTCATCGTGCGCAAGTACTTCAACATCGGCTTCGCCGCCGACACGCCGAACGGACTGGTGGTGCCGGTGGTGCGCGACGCCGACCGCAAGGACGTGTACCAGCTCGCGCGCAGCCTGGGAGCTCTGTCGGAGAAGGCGCGCGCGGGCAAGCTGCCGCCGGCAGACATGCAGGGTGGCTGCTTCACCATCTCCAGCCTGGGCGGTATCGGCGGTACCGCCTTCACACCGATCATCAACGCGCCCGAGGTCGCGATCCTCGGAGTGTCGCGTGCCGCCATGCGCCCGGTGTGGCGCGACGGCGCGTTCGTGCCGCGCCTGCTGCTGCCGCTGTCGCTGTCCTACGATCACCGCGTGATCGACGGAGCGATGGCGGCGCGCTTCACCACCTGGCTCGCGCAGGCGCTCGCCGAGCCGCGCGCGCTGATCGAGGCGGTGCCTTGAGCGTCGATCTCACGGTCCCCGATATCGGCAACTTCACCGACGTCGAGGTGGTCGACGTGCTGGTGAATAGCGGCGACGTCGTCGAAGTCGACGCACCGCTCGTCACGCTCGAGACCGACAAGGCGTCTATGGACGTGCCGGCGAGCGCCGCCGGCAGGATCGTCGAGGTGCTGCTCAAGCGCGGCGACAAGGTCTCCAAGGGCTCGCTGATCGCGCGCCTCGAGCCGGGCGCGGCCACCGCAGCCGCCGCTACAACCCCGGCCGCCGGCGCGCCGCCGCAGCCCGCACCGGCAGCGCAACCCGCGGTGCCGCCCGCGCCGCAGCGTACGGCTGCCCCTGCGCCGGCGGCCGCGGCGGTCGCGGGCGCCGGTGATACGGTGCTCATGCCCTCGGGCGGCACGGTGCGCATGCCTGCGCCGCAAGCCGGTCGCAGCGCGCAGCTGCTGGTGCTGGGCGCAGGTCCCGGGGGCTACACGGCCGCCTTCCGCGCCGCGGACCTCGGGCTGAAAGTCACGCTGGTCGAGCGCTGGCAGGAGTTGGGCGGGGTGTGTCTCAACGTCGGCTGCATTCCCTCCAAGGCGCTGCTGCACGCAGCCAAGGTGATCGAGGATGCCGCCGAGATGTCCGAGCGCGGCATCGCCTTCGGCGCGCCGCAGATCGATCGCGGCCGGCTGCGCAGCTGGAAGGCCTCGGTGGTGGCGAAGCTGACCGGGGGTTTGAGGGTGCTCGCGAAGCAGCGCAAGGTCGAGGTGCTACGCGGCGTCGGGCGGTTCGTGAGCGCCAACGAGCTCGAAGTCACGGGGGCGAGCGGCCCGGAGCGCATACGCTTCGAGCAGTGCATCATCGCCGCCGGCTCCGAGCCGGTGCGCCTGCCCGGACTGCCGCAGGATCCGCGCATTCTCGACTCGAGCGACGCGCTCGAGCTGCCGGAGACCGACGGCGGCCTGCTGGTGGTCGGCGGCGGCATCATCGGGCTGGAGATGGCCTGCGTGTTCGATGCGCTCGGCAGCCGCGTGAGCGTCGTGGAGCTCACGCCGCAACTGATGCCCGGTTGCGACCCGGACCTGGTGCGCCCGCTGGAGAAGCGGATCCGCGCGCGCTACCAGCAGATCCTGCTCGGCACGCGCGTCGCCGGCATCGAGGCGCAGGCGGCCGGGTTGCGCGTGAGCTTCGCCGGCGATAAAGCGCCGTCGCCGCAGCTGTTCGCGCGCGTACTGGTGGCGGTCGGGCGCGTGCCAAACGGTAAGGCCATCGGCGCGGAGCTGGCGGGCGTCAAGGTCTCCGAGCGCGGCTTCATTCCCGTCGACCGTCAGATGCGCACCAACGTGCCGCACATTTTCGCGATCGGCGACATCGCCGCGCCACCGATGCTGGCGCACAAGGCGATGCACGAAGGCAAGGTCGCCGCCGAGGTGGCCGCCGGCCACAAGCGCGCCGCCGACTGGCGGGTGATTCCCTCGGTCGCCTACACCGACCCGGAGATCGCCTGGGTCGGGCTCACCGAGACCGAGGCGCGCGAGCGCGGCACCGCGTTCAAGAAGGGCGCGTTCCCCTGGATGGCGAACGGCCGCTCGCTGTCGCTCGGCCGTGACGAGGGCTTCACCAAGCTGCTGTTTGACCCCGACAACCACCGCCTGCTCGGAGGCGGCATCGTCGGCAGTAACGCCGGTGAGTTGATCAGCGAGGTGGCGCTGGCGATCGAGAACGGCTGCGACGGCGCCGACATCGGCCTCACCATACATCCGCACCCGACGCTCTCCGAGACGGTGGCAGGCGCCGCGGAGGCCTTCGAGGGGACGCTGACCGACCTGTACCTGCCGAAGAAGTAACTCTGGCGAGCCGGCGAGCGGCGCCGTGGCGCCGGCCGCGTGCCCCAAGTAAGATGACCCGAGCCGGAGATGGCATTCCTCCGCGAACCGCCGCAAGGCTGATGATGCCTACCCGACGCATTGCTGCGTGAGGTAGGCCATGACGGAAATCTATACCCTCGCCACGCTGTGGCTGGCACTTGCGCTGCTGGCCACGTTGCTCTCGATCTGGCTGCGCATCGCGACCGCCATGTCGGAGATCCTGGTCGGCACCGTCGCGCAGTTGCTGATCGGTGCGGCGCTCGGCGGTGCGATCCTCGGCACCGATCAGTCGTGGATCAAGTTCCTCGCCAGCACCGGCGCGGTCATCCTTACCTTCCTCGCCGGCGCCGAGCTCGATCCGCAGGTGATGCGGCGCGAATGGAAGCAGGCGACGGTCGTGGGCCTGGTGGCGTTCGCCGCGCCTTTTCTCGGCTGCGCGGCCGTGGCGCGCTGGGTGATCGGCTGGAGCAGCGATGCGAGCTGGCTCGCCGGTATCGCGCTGTCGACGACCTCGGTGGCGGTGGTGTACGCGGTCATGCTCGAGTTCGGACTGAACCGCACCGACTACGGCAAGATCGTGCTCGCGGCCTGTTTCGTCAACGACCTCGCCACGGTGCTGGCGCTCGGCTTCAAGTTCTCGCCTTTCACGCTGCGCACGCTCGCCTTCGTCGGCGGCAGCACGGCGGCGTTCGTCATCCTGCCGTGGCTGGTGCCGCGCTTCTTCAGTCGTTACGGCGGCCGCCCTTCCGAGCTCGAGACGAAGCTGCTGCTGCTCGCCATGTTCGGTCTCGGGGCGCTTGCGCTGTGGGCGGGCAGCGAGCCGGTGTTGCCCGCCTATATTCTCGGTATGATCCTCGCCGGCACAGTGGGCAAGGACCACGCGCTGGTGCGCAGGTTGCGCACGCTCACCTTCGGACTGCTGACGCCGTTTTATTTCATCCGCGCCGGATCATTCGTGTCGGTCCCCGCGCTGATTGCCGCACCGGGGGTCCTCGCGCTGCTGCTCGGGACGAAAATGCTCACCAAGTTCGTGGGAGTATTCCCGATCACCAAGGTGTTCCGCTCTCCGACGCGGGAAGCGATGTACACCACCCTGCTCATGTCGACGGGCCTCACCTTCGGCAGCATTTCCGCGCTCTTCGGCCTGACCCATCACATCGTGACGCAGCAGCAGTACTCCTACCTGATCGTCGCGGTGATCGGCAGCGCCATCGTGCCGACGCTGATCGCCAACGCTTTCTTCCTGCCGCATCATCTGCTGCGCCGTGACGTCGCCGCGCGCCCCGGGGAAGAGCCGCTGGCCGGCGCGGAAACCGAAGATGCCTGACCGCGGCCTGTTCGAGCGCTGGTTGCTCGGCTCGGTGTCACGCGTCGTGATTGCCTACGCGCGCTGCGCGGTGTTGGTAGTGCGCTGACGACCCGAGCGCGCGCCGGGGTCTTGTGCCGGTACTCGCACAGATCGCGGATGAGGCACTGCGGACACTTCGGCGCACGGGCCGTGCACACGTAGCGCCCGTGCAGGATGAGCCAGTGGTGCGCGTCCTTGCGGAACTGCGCCGGCGTCGTCGCGCGCAGCGCCTCCTCGACCTCGCGCGGGTTACGACCCGGGGCCAGCCCGGTGCGGTTCGCGACCCGGAAGATATGCGTGTCGACGGCGATCTCAGGCTCGCCGAACACCATGTTGAGGATGATGCTGGCGGTCTTGCGACCGACGCCCGGCAGCGCTTCGAGCGCGGCACGCTCGGCAGGCACCTGGCCGCCGTGCAGCTCGAGCAGCTGCCGGGCGAGCGCCACGAGGTTCTTCGACTTGGTGTTGTAGAGGCCGACCGGGCGGATATATGGCTTCACGCCCTCCACACCGAGCGCGGCGATCGCCGCCGGTGTGTTGGCCACGGGAAAAAGCTGGCGCGTCGCAGCGTTGACGCTGCGGTCGGTGGTGTGCGCGGACAACATCACCGCCACCAGCAGCTCGAACGGTGAGCCGTACAGCAGCTCGGTGGTCGGCGCCGGGTTGGCGGCCTGCAGGCGGCGGAAGATGGCGCGGCGGGTGGCGGGGTGCACGGCGTCTCACTCCCGGGCGGGCGAGCGTGCGGCGCGCTTGCGGTCACTCAGCAGCGCGGCCGTGGCGGCCTGCTGCGCGGCCAGACGCGCATCGTGTGCGCGAAAGCGCGCGCGATTGTCCGCGGCGCTGGGTTCGTGCGGCGCGTCCGGCAGCTGCGCACGCGGCACCATTACGATGCAGTCGACCGGGCATGGCGCGATACACAGCTCGCACCCGGTGCATGACTCGAGCACCACGGTGTGCATGTAGCGATGCGCCCCGACGATCGCGTCCACCGGGCACGGCGGCAGGCAGCGGGCGCAGCCGATGCAGGCGTCCTCGTCGATCTGCGCCACCAGCGGCGGCGTCTCGGCGCCGTTGGCGGGATTCAGCGGCAGCGCGGCGCGGCCGAGCCGCTGCGCCAGCGCCGCGATGGTCGCCGCGCCTCCCGGCGGGCACTGATTGATGTCCGCGCCGCCGGCGACGATGGCCTGCGCGTAGGGCCGGCAACCGCTGTAGCCGCAGCGCGTGCACTGCGTCTGCGGCAGCAGCGCGTCGATGTCGTCTGCGGAAAGCATGCGCGTGCGCCCTCGCGCCAGTCAGGTGATCTTCATGCCCGGCGTCGCCCCGGAATCCGCCGACAACAGGTACGGTTCATCCTGCTCCCCCACCGCCGTCAGCACCATCCCCTCGGACACGCCGAACTTCATCTTGCGCGGCGCGAGATTCGCCACCACCACCGTGAGGCGCCCCTTGAGCGCCTCCGGCTGGTAGGCGGACTTGATGCCGGCGAACACTGTGCGTGTGGCGCCGCCCAGATCGAGCGTCAGCTTCAGCAGCTTGTCGGCGCCTGCGACCGCCTGCGCGTCGACGATGCGCGCCACGCGCAGATCGATTCGCCGGAACTCGTCGATGGAGATGCTGGCGGGCGCAGGCTCGGCGCCCGCCGTTGCCCGCGCGGCCGGGGCCGGGGCCGGTGTTGCATCGCTGTCAAACAGCGCATCGAGTTGCTTTGGATCTACGCGTGTCATGAGATGCTCATAGGGGTTGATTCGCTCGGGCAGCACGGCTGCATCGTTCCAGTGGAAGGACCGCTCCATGCCGAACAGCTGTCGCGCGACGCGCTCGCTCACCTGGGGCAGCACCGGCGCCAGCAGCACGGACAGGACCTTGAAGCCGTACAGGGCGCGCGAGCAGACATCCTGCAGTTGCGCGGCCTTGCCGGGGTCCTTCGCCAGGACCCAGGGCTGGTTGGCGTCGAAGTATTGATTGATCGAGTCGGCGAACACCATGCAATGGCGCAAGGCGGCGCCGAACTGGCGCTCCGCGTAGCTGGTCTGCACCGCAGCTGCTGCCTCGCGCGCCGCCGCCATCAGCGTCGCCATGTTGGCGGAGTAGCTGAGCTCGCCCGCGAAGTGACGCGTGATGAAGCTGGCCGCGCGGCTGGCGATGTTGACGTACTTGCCGATCAGATCGCTGTTGACGCGCGCGACGAAGTCCTCGGGGTTGAAGTCGAGGTCTTCGACGCTCGCGTTGAGCTTGGCGGCGATGTAGTAGCGCAGCCACTCCGCGTTCATGCCGATATCCAGGTAACGCAGCGGGCTGATGCCGGTGCCGCGCGACTTGGACATCTTCTCGCCCGACACGGTGATGAAGCCGTGGACGTACACGTGATCCGGCACCTTGTAGGGAGGTCCGGCGAACCTGAGCATCGCCGGCCAGAACAGCGTGTGGAAGTAGATGATGTCCTTGCCGATGAAGTGGATCTGCTCGGTGTCGGGCGCCGCCAGGAACTGCTCGAAGCTGCGTGGCTCGCCGTTGGCGCGCGCCTTGCCCAGCGCGAAGTAACTCTTGAGCGCCGCCAGGTAGCCGATCGGCGCGTCCAGCCACACGTAGAAGTACTTGCCGGGAGCGTCCGGGATCGGAATGCCGAAGTAGGGCGCATCGCGCGAGATGTCCCAGTCCCCGAGCGTCTGCTCGCCCTTTCCCGTCAGCCATTCACGCGCCTTGTTGGCGACCTGCGGTTGCAGGCGCCCCGCACTGCCAAGCCAGCTGCGCAGGAACTCGACGCACTTCTGATCCGACAGCCGGAAGAACAGGTGCTCCGAGGTCTTCAGCAGCGGCCGCGCCCCGGTGAGCGTCGAGTAGGGATTGATGAGCTGCGTTGGCGTATTGACGATGCTGCAGACCTCGCAGGCGTCCGCGTACTGATCCTTGGCATGGCAGTTCGGGCATTCACCCTTGATGTAGCGGTCGGGCAGGAACATCCGCTTCACCGGGTCGTAGAACTGCTCCACCGGCTCGGCGTAGATCAGCCCGGCCGCCTTGAGGCGCAGGTAGATGTCCTGCGACAGCTCGGTATTCTCCGGCGAATCGGTCGTATACCAGTGATCGAAGCTGAGGTGAAAACCCTTGAGGTAATGCGGGCGGTCCGCGGCGATGCGCTCGACGAGCTGCCGCGGCGTGATGCCCTCGCTCTCCGCCTTGAGCATGATCGGCGCGCCGTGCGCATCATCGGCGCACACGAAGTGCACTGCGCGTCCCTGCATCCGCTGGAAGCGCACCCAGATGTCCGCCTGGATGTACTCCATGATGTGGCCGATATGGAACGGGCCGTTAGCGTAGGGAAGCGCGGTGGTGACGAACAGGCTGCCGGGCATCCGCCTAAGTCTACAGCCTCGACGGCTGGCGGCGCGCGTTGCGTCAGCCGGAGTCCTTGAATTCCTCGAACTTTGCCTTGTTGAGGGCCTTCTTGTAGGCCTCTTTGCCGCTGATCTGGCGCTGATCGAACAGCTGTTGGATCGCGCTGTCCATGGTGCGCATGCCGAACTGGCCGCCGGCCTGCATGGCGTTCTCGAGCTGATCGAGCTTGCCCTGGCGGATGAGGTTGGACGCGGCCGGCGTGTTGACCAGGATCTCGAGCGCCGCGACCCGCCCCTGCTTGTCGGCGCGCTGCAGCAGCTGCTGCGACACCACGCCGCGCAGCGAGGTCGACAGCATGGTGCGCACGTGCGACTGCTTGTCGGAAGGGAACACGTTCACCATGCGGTCGACGGTCGGCGCCGCGCCATTGGTGTGCAGCGTGCCCATGACGAGGATGCCCATCTCCGCCGCGGTCACCGCGATGGCCATGGTCTCGAGATCACGCAACTCGCCGACCAGGATGACGTCCGGATCCTCGCGCAGGGCCGAGTGCACGGCCGATGCGAAGCTGGTGCTGTGCACGCCGATCTCACGCTGGCTGATGAGACAGTTCTTCTTTTCGTGCACGAACTCGATCGGATCCTCGACGGTCAGGATGTGGCCCTTCACCCGCCGGTTGATGTCGTCGATCATGGCGGCGAGCGTGGTGGACTTACCCGAGCCGGTCTTGCCGGTCACCAGGATCAGGCCGTTGTTGGCGCGGCACATCTGCCGCACCGCCTCGGGCATCTTCAGCTCGTCGAGCGACAGCGCCTTGGTGGGGATGGCGCGGAACACCGCGCCCATGCCATTCAGCTGGCGCATGACGTTGACGCGGAAGCGGCCACGCTCGGCCAGCGTGTAGGCGAAGTCCGCGCCGTCCTTGGCTTCGAAGCGGTCGACGGCCGTCTTGGGCATGATCTCGTAGAGCGCCTGCTTGACGAAATCGGCAGTGAGCCTCTCGGGCTTGAGCGGCGAGATGTCGCCGTACAGGCGGATGCGCGGCGGATCGCCGGCGATGAAGTGCAGGTCCGAGCCGCGCTTCTCCAGCACCTCGATCAGGAACGCGTCGATCTGCGCCACGTGCTGCTTCGCCCGCTTCAGGCCGCGGAATTCGCGGCCGGGCTCGCGGCTGTGCCGGTGATGTCGAGCTTCGGCAGCATGCTGGTATCGGTGACGTATTTCTGGAAGGCGCGCTTCTCGGTGGCGTAGACATACGCATCATCGGGGTCGATGGTGCGCGCGGCGATGGCCGCGAGCAGCGCCTGGTCCAGCAGCTGCATGCCGACGTCGCGCCCCATCTGCAGCTGTGTCGGAATCTGGTGCGTCTGCTCGGTCTGGATGAGCTTGCCGATGGCCTTGGTCATCATCAGCACTTCGCAGATCGCCTTGCGGCCGTGGCCGTCGGAGGTCTTCACCAGCACCTGCGTGACCACCGCCAGCAGGCTCTGCGCCAGGAAGCTCTTGGTCTGCTCGCGCTCCTCGACCGGCAGCGCGTCGATGATGCGGTCGATGGTCTTCACCGCGCCGGTGGTGTGCAGCGTGCCGAGTACCAGGTGCCCGGTCTCGGCGGCCGTCATGGCCATGGAAATGGTTTCCGCATCGCGCAACTCGCCCACCAGGATCACGTCCGGGTCCTCGCGCATCGCGGCGCGCACCCCTTCGGCGAAGCTCGGGATGTGCGTGCCGAGCTCGCGCTGGATCACCTGGCTGTTCTTGCTCGGATGAACGAACTCGATCGGATCCTCGAGGCTGATGATGTTGAGGCGGCGCGTCTGGTTGAGGTGATCGATCATCGCCGCAAGCGTGGTCGACTTGCCGGTGCCCGTGGAGCCGGTGACCAGCACCATGCCCTGGTGGAAGTCGCACAGCTTGGTCACCACCGGCGGCAGTGCCAGCTTCTCCAGGGTCGGTACGGACGAAGGAATGGAGCGGAAGGTGGCGCCAATCCCGGTGTCCTTGCGGAACACGTTCACGCGGAAGCGTCCCCCTTCAGAGGACACGTAGGAGAAGTCGAGGTCGTTGCCGCGCGCGAAGTGGTTGCTCTGCGATTTCGTCAGGATTTCGGCGATGTAGCCCTCGAGTTCCGTCGCCCGCAGTTCACGGAACTTGATGGGCAGCAGGTCCCCAAACAGGCGCAGCATCGGGGGGACTCCGACCGCCAGGTGCACGTCCGAGCACCCCTGCTGAGTCCCAAGCTTCAGAAACGCATCGATGCGCGCCAAGGGCTTGCTCCTAAAGGACTTTTTCGCAAGCTATGGTTTAGCCGCTTATGGCTTTCAGATCAACAACTTGAACTTAGAAATTTGACGTAACGCACGAACTTTAGCACGGCGGCTCAGCTTCGAAACGGTGGGGGTGCCGGATGCGCCCGGCAGGCGCTCCTCAGCGTACGAAGGGCTCGAGCGCAGCGCTCAGCTCGTTCATGGTCTGGAAACGCTTGGTCTTGTCGACCGCCATGGCGCGCATCACCACGTCGGACAACTCCTGCGGCAGGGCGGGATTGACGTCCTTGGCGACGCGCGCCTTGCCCTGCACGTGCTGGTACATGACCGACATGTGGTCGCCGCGGGTGTAGGGCGGCACCCCGGTCAGGACCTCGTAGAGGATGACGCCGAGGGCGTAGATGTCAGCGCGCTGGTCGACCTTCTTGCCGAGGATCTGCTCGGGCGCCATGTACTTCGGCGAGCCGATGACGTAGCCGGTCTTGGTGAGCTGGGTATCGCCCTCGCGCTGCGCCGCGGCGACGCCGAAGTCCACGATCTTCAGCAAGCCTTCCTGGTTGATGAGCACGTTGGCCGGCTTCAGGTCGCGATGCACGATGCCCACCTGGTGGGCGACGGTCATGCCGGTGCAGATGTCGATGCCGAACTGCACGCCACGCTTGAGCTCGACGGGCTTCTCGTTCACCACCTCGCCGCCGAGCGTGTGTGAGGGGAAATACTCCATGGAGATCGCGTACAACCCCTGGATATAGAGGAAGTCATAGATACGGATGACGTTCTTGTGGGTGATCTTGCGCGAGTAACGCAGCTCGTGCACGAAGCGCTTCATCACCTCCTCGTCCTGCGAGACGTTGGGGTTCAGGAACTTCAAGATCAGCCGCTCGTCGACGACCGTGTCCTCCATCAGCAGCACCGTACCGAAGGCGCCGCGCCCGATGCGGTCGATGTATTTGTAGCGGCCCTCGATGACGTCGCCGGGCTTGAGGGTCTGGATGTCCAGCCGTGCCGCCGCGGCTTCGGCCTGCTTGGCGGCCTGAGAAAGCGCCTGGTCCGAGATCAGCACCGTCTTGGCGCCTTCCGCCTGGGTCGGCTGGGGTGGACGCACGCCCGCAGCCACCGCGGCTGCCGCGCTCGCGGGGGTCGCGGCCGTCGCCGCAGGCGACAGGGCCGACGTGCCGGCAGCGAGCCCGGTGATGCCCGCGATGCGGTTGTCGAGCTCGGTCACCGCGGCTGCCGCCATGCGCGCGATCGTCTGGTCCGGGGATGCGACCTGCGCCTGCAGCTCGTTGCGCACCTGGTCGGCACGCGTCTCATCGGTGACCCGCGACAGTGCGTGCATCGCCTCGATGCGGATCTCGCGCTCGGGTCGCGCGATGAGCGGCAGCAGCATGTCCACCAACTTGCCGTCGCCGAGCTTGCCGAGCGCCCGCACCACGATGGGCGCCGCCTTGGGGTTGGCCGGCGCGTGCAGCATCTCCATGAGGCGCGGCAGCGCGCGTTTGCTGCCGATCTCGGCGAGCGCATCGACGGCGCGCTCGCTCACCCACCAGTCGCTGTCGCGGGTCGCCTGGATGAGCGAATCGACCGCACGCTCGTCCTTGGTCTGGTTGAGGATCTCGATGGCGGCGCGGCGGATGTCCTCGTCCTTGTCGCGCACCAGCTGCAGCACCGCGTCGATCACCTTCGGGCCGCCGATCTTGCCGAGCGCGTCGGCGGCGCGACTGCGCACCCACCAGTCACTGTCCTTGAGCGAAGCGAGCAGATACTTGACCGAATTGGCGTTGCCGATCTCGTTCAACACCTCGACTGCGGCGCGTCGCGCGTTCTCGTTCTCGTCCTTGAGGACCTCGATCAGGTACTTGATGGTCTCGGGATGGTTGGCCTTGATAACCACGTCGATCGCGCGGTTGAGCACGTCGATCTCCGGATCGCGCAGCAGCGCCGCCACGCGCTCGATGTCGATCGGGCCGTCCATGCGCTGCAGCGCCGCGAGTGTCGCGCCGCGGATCAGCTTGTTGGGGTCCTTGAGCAGACCCTGCAGCGCGACCTGCACCTCCGGCGTGTTGAAGCGCGCCAGGGTGTTGATGATGTGCACGCGGGCGATCGGATCCTTGCCCTGCACCCGACCGATGAGCTCGGGCAGCGACTGCCGGTCGGCGATGTCGGCGATGATGCGAAACAGCGCCGCCTTCTCGTTGGGTTCCTGCGTATAAGCGGTGGCGAGCAGCTCGCGCACCGAGAAGCGCGATTTCTGTGCCGCGATCACTTCCAGCAACGCTGACTTGGAGATACCCGGGGTGGCGAGCGCCTCGAGCAGCAGGTGCGGTGGGTAGTTGCGGCTGCTGGTGAGCGCCCAGGAGATGCCCGACACCACGCGCGGACTGCCTTCCACCAGTCCGCGCAGGAACTGCGGGAAGGTCTTCTGGCTGGCGAGGCTCGCCAGCACGTCGACCAGCGCCATGGTGCTGCTCTTGTCGGCCTCGGGCAGGGCGGCGAACACCGCCTCGATGGCGCTCGGCCCCACGTCCTTCAGCCGCGCCACCGCCTTCTGCGTGGCAGGGCTGGCCGGATCCGTGGACGTCCGGATCTCGGTGATCAGGCGGTCGGCGCGCAGGTTGGAGAAAAAGCTCATTCAGCTGTCCGCAGGGATAGCTCCGCAGGTGCGTACGCCGCGTCCTTGCCGGGAGGCAGGGGGCGGGGCCAACAGAACTCCGTCCGCGGGCCGGCGCCGCGGTTGGTTTGGCTGCTGTCTGCCACAGGAGTCCGCTTTCGCAACAGCCACGGATTATGCCATAGCCTTGAGCCCGGCCATCCCCGCGGCCGTCTCGCGCGGCAGCGTCGCGGAGGCACTACAATCCCTCATCAACATCAGTGCGCAAGTGTCCGTGAACAATCGCGAAGAACCTGTGAACCGCGTACGCATCGCCCTGGAGGCGTACCTCGACCCCTACCTCGGCGAAACGCTCGGCGCGGCGCAGGCCGTGGAGGAGGTCCGCGCCGCGGGCACCGGCTACAGCGCCCGCATCGCCCTGGGCTTTCCGGTGGGGGGGTACCAGGCGGAGCTGCAGGCCGCCCTGGCGGGGCAGCTGGCCACCGCGGGCGTGGCGGCGCCGCTCGCCATCGAGCTGCGCTCGGACATCCGCTCGCATGCCGTGCAGCGCAACCTCAAACCCCTCGGTGAGATCAGCAATGTCGTCGCCGTCGCTTCCGGCAAGGGTGGTGTCGGCAAGTCGACGGTCGCGGTGAATCTGGCGCTCGCCTGGGCGGCGCAGGGGGCGCGGGTCGGGATACTCGATGCCGACATCTACGGGCCGAGCCAGCCGCTCATGCTCGGACTCAGCGGCCAGCGCCCATCCTCCCCGGACGGCAAGCGCCTGCGTCCGCTGGCCAGTCACGGCATCAGCGCCATGTCCATCGGCTTCCTGGTGGACGCCGAGCAGCCCATGGTGTGGCGCGGGCCGATGGTGACGCAGGCGCTCACGCAGCTGCTCGGGGAAACCGAGTGGGGCGCTCTCGATTACCTGGTGGTCGACATGCCGCCCGGCACCGGCGACATCCAGCTCACTCTGGCGCAGCGGGTGCCGGTGGCGGGCGCGGTGATCGTCACCACGCCGCAGGACATCGCACTCGCCGACGCCCGCAAGGGACTGAAGATGTTCGAGAAGGTTTCGGTGCCGGTGCTCGGCATCGTCGAGAACATGAGCCTGCACGTGTGCTCCAACTGCGGTCACATCGAGCATATCTTCGGGGCCGGCGGCGGGGAGCGCATGGCGCGCGAGTACGGCGTGCGCCTGCTCGGCGAGTTGCCGCTCGACGGGCACATCCGCGAGGAAACCGATGGCGGCCGGCCGACGGTGGTCGCCGCGCCCGAGGCACCGCGCGCGCGGCCCTACTTCGAGATGGCGCGACGCACCGCCGCGGCACTCGCCACGCGCGCGCGCGACCGCAGCAGCGTGTTTCCGAAAATCGTGGTCGAGGAGACCTGAGCGCGCGGTATGGCGCGGCAGCAACGGCTCCCCCCGTGGGGGGGCGGCGCGTGTTGTAGGTCCCTTTCACAATAGTTGCGGGTGCGCGCAACTATTGAAATGCACAGAATCGCGCGCAAATCCCGATGGACACAGGCCGCGCCGCTCACCGAGCGCTTCTGAATGGTTGCGCGTACGCGCAACTATTGAAAAAAGGACCCTTGCATCTGCGCGCCGCGCAGGCGCCCACGTCTCGCCGAAGTAGTCCGGGTGCGGTACTCTGCGCCGACCTACCCGTCGGCGGAGCCCGATGAGCATCAAGTCCGACAACTGGATCCGCCGCATGGCACGCGAGCACGGGATGATCGAGCCGTTCGAGCCCGGGCAGGTGCGCGAGGTCAACGGCCGACGGATCGTGTCCTACGGCACCTCCAGCTACGGCTACGACGTGCGCTGTGCGAGCGAGTTCAAGATCTTCACCAACATCAACTCCACCATCGTCGACCCGAAGGCCTTCGATGAGAAGAGCTTCGTCGACTTCGCCGGTGATGTCTGCATCATTCCGCCGAACTCGTTCGCCTTGGCGCGCACGGTGGAATACTTTCGCATCCCACGCAACGTGCTGGTGGTAACTCTCGGAAAAAGCACGTACGCGCGCTGCGGTTGCATCGTCAACGTAACGCCGCTGGAACCCGAGTGGGAAGGCCACGTGACGCTGGAGTTTTCCAACACCACACCGCTGCCGGCGAAGATCTACGCCAACGAGGGTGTGGCGCAGATGCTGTTCTTCGAATCCGACGAGGTCTGCTCGGTCTCCTACCGCGATCGCGGCGGCAAGTACCAGGGTCAACGCGGCGTGACACTGCCGAAGACCTGAGCGGGCGTGGCGCGCCGCGTGCGCGCGGCGTCACTCACGCTTGAGACTCAGGATCTCCATGGTCCACTCCACCTCATCGGCGCGCTTCTGCTGCACGCGCAGCGGGATGTAGCCTTGGTCGGGCGCGCACCAGTAGCTGTTGACGCGCGGTGAGTTCGCCTTGCGGCTGGTGTAGATCACCGCGGCCAGCGCGCCGAGCGGTGTGGGCAGCGTCGCCTGTCCCGCGCGCGCATAGTGGTACTCGCGCACCGCGTCCTTGTCGATCAGATCGAAGCGATCAGGGGTCTGGCCGCGCAGCAGCGCGACCATGAGTGCGATCTGAATGGACGAGTCGTCCTGCACCTGCGCGGTGAGCGGCAGGTCGACCGGGGTCTGCTCGTAGACGCCGGTGACACGATGCTTGTCCCAGTCGTACTTGAGGTCGATGCTGCGCTGCGTGGAGCTGGTGCCGTCGTCACCCTTGTAGCTCAAGGGCTCGACACCGCCCGGGGTGACGCGCAGCACGCTCGCGGTGCGCGGACGCTGGGACATCAGTTTGCCGACGCCGCGCGGCTCGCTGCGCGAGGTGTAGGTCCAGGTGTCAGCGCCGCTCTTCGCCAGCGTGAGCGTCGTCACCGCGACCGTCATGCCATTCCAGATCCAGGCGTAGCTCGCCTCGAAGGGCTTGAGCTCGTCGGCGGCGGTGACACCGGTGGCGAGCAGCGCGCTGGCGAGCAGCGCGCCGGCGAGCGCGCCGGCGAACACGCGCCGCAGCCGTGCGCTGCGCCTGCCGCCGCAATCAACCGTGTACTGCTGCACCAAAATCCTCCACCACAGGCGCCTCGAGCCGCTGTCCGTCCAGCCACGCAGCATTATCGTGCCACGCAAGGCGGCCCTGTGCGAACCAGCCGAGCGCCCGCGGATAGATGATGTGCTCGGTCGCCAGCACGCGTGCGGCCAGCGTCGCTGCGGTGTCCCCGGGCTGCACCGCGAGCTTCGACTGCAGCACGACGGGGCCGCTGTCGAGCTCGGCGGTCACGAAGTGCACGCTCGCACCGTGCACGCGCTCGCCGGCGGCCAGGACGCGCCGGTGTGTCTGCAGGCCACGGTAGGCGGGCAGCAGCGAGGGATGGATGTTGAGCATGCGACCGGCGTAGCGCGCGACGAACGCCGCGGACAGCACGCGCATGAAGCCGGCGAGTGCGACAAAATCGGGCTGCGCCGCGGCGAGGATCTCGCCGAGCTGCTGTTCGAAGGCTGCGCCGGCGCCGGCTGCCACCGCGGCCGTGTCCACGCCGAGGCTCGCCGCACTGGCCAGTCCTGCGGCCTGCGGGCGATCGGCGATCACGACCACCGGGCGTGCGGCGATGGCGCCGGCGAGGCAGGCGCGCACGATCGCGGTCATGTTCGAGCCGCGCCCCGATATCAGGACCGCGAGCCGCAGCGGCGGCGGCGTGGCGCTCATGCGCTGATGAACACGCCGCGCCCGCCGGCGCGCACCTCGCCGATGATCTGCGCGCTCTCGCCGCGCGCCCTGAGGAACTCCACCGCCGCCTGCGCGCGCTCACCCGGGACGATCACCGCCATACCGATGCCGCAGTTGAAGGTGCGGTACATCTCGGCATCGTCGATGCGCGCGGTACGCTGCAGCCAGCCGAACAGCGGATCCTCGGGCCAGCTGCGCCGCTCGAGCACGGCCTCGAGGCCCGCGGGCAGCACCCGCGGGATGTTGTCGGTGAGACCGCCGCCGGTGATGTGCGCGAGCGCATGCACCGGCATCGCCCTGATGAGCGCCAGCAGCGGCTTCACGTAGATGCGCGTAGGTGCCATCAGCCGCTCGAACAGGTTGCTCCCCTCGAGCTCGGTTGCCGGCGTGGCGCCTGCCACGCTGAGCAGCTTGCGGATCAGCGAGTAGCCGTTGGCATGCGGACCGGAGGAGCCGAGCCCCACCACGGCATCGCCGGCGCTGACCGCCGTGCCGTCGATGATCGCGTCCTTCTCCACCACGCCGACGCAGAAACCGGCGAGGTCGTAGTCGGCCCCCTGGTACATCCCCGGCATCTCGGCAGTCTCGCCGCCCACCAGCGCCGCGCCCGCCTGCACGCAGCCCTCGACGATGCCGCGCACAACCGCTTCGGCGACCGCGACCTGCAACTTGCCGGTCGCGTAGTAATCGAGGAAGAACAGCGGCTCCGCCCCCTGAACCACCACGTCGTTGGCGCACATCGCGACCAGGTCGATGCCGATGGTGTCGTGACGGCCGGTGTCGATCGCCAGGCGCAGCTTGGTGCCCACCCCGTCGGTCCCGGCCACCAGCACCGGCCGCCGGTAGCCGGGCGGCAGCTCCACCAGCGCACCGAAACCGCCGATGCCGGCGAGCACCTCGCGGCGCTGTGCGCGGCGCACCAGCGGCTTGATGCGCTCGACGAGCTCGTCGCCGGCGTCAATGTCGACGCCGGCATCGCGATAAGTGATACCGGGGAGTTCGCTCATAATTGTTTGCGCCGCCGCCCGTGTCGCGTGCATGCCGGTAGCGGCACGTTGCGCGGTGCGCCGTGGAGGGCGCGGCGCCTATGCTATTGTACGCGGCGCTGCGCTCCGGTGCGCGCGCGACCCAGACAATGTCCCGAACGGGCCCCAAATCACTCGCTGCAACACGGCACGTGCGCGGACTGCTGACGCTGCTCGCCGTCGCCTGCTGCGCGCTGTCGACACCGTGTACGGCGGGACGGCCGGTGCGCGTCTACGAGGTCGACATCGACGGCCAGTCGGTGCCTGCGGTGCAGGATGCCATGCGCCAGGCGCTGGTGCGCGCCACCGGCCGGCGCGAGGCCGCCGACGATCCGGCGTTCGCCAGCGTGATCGCCGACGCCGCCCGCTACGTGGGCAGTTACGCCACCGGACCACGCGGCGAGGCGCAGGTGGTGTTCGACGCCGCTGCGGTCGAGCGCGCCATCAGCGCCGCGGGACGGAGCCTGTGGCAGCGCGAGCGGCCGTTCACGCTGGTAGTGCTCGACCCGCCGCGCGCGCGCGCCGCAGCGGATGCGGCGCGCGCCGAGCTCGAGCGGGTCGCGGCCGAGCGCGGCCTGCCGATCACGCTGATCCCGCTCGCCCTCGCGGATGCCGCCGGCAACCCGCTGAGCGGCGAGGCGCTGCTGCAGGCGGCGCAGCGCTACGGCGGCGATGAGGTGCTCGTCGGCCGCGGGGCGGAGACCGACGGCGCGCTGCAGTGGACGCTGCACACGCCGCTGCTGAGCGCCAGCTGGACCGGTCCGCTCGGCGCGGGCATCGACCACACGGTGGACCTGCTGGTGCCGCAGCAGGCGACTTCGCTTGCCGATGCGGACGCCGAGGCGCGCGTCGAGATCGACGGCGTCGACTCGCTGACGGCGTATGCGGCGGTCGCGCAGCTGCTGCAGAGCGTGCCGGGGGTGCGGCGCGCCAATGTCGTGGCGGCCGATCCCGGCAGCGTCACCTTCGCGCTCACCGTACGCGGCGGCGCCGCGGGACTGGAGCAGGCGCTGTCAGGCTCGGCGCACCTGGTGCGCAGCGCCGGTGGCGCTGCGCGGCTGGTGTACCGCTACCAGCCGCAGGGCTGAACTCGCCAGCGCTGCTCACCGCCGCTCGTGCGCCACCTGCCCAATCTCATCTGCGTGATCCGCCTGCTGCTGGTGTGGCCGATCGTGCGCGCGCTGCACGCCGGTGCCGACCTGGCGGCGCTGGTGGTGTTCATCGCTGCCGCGGTGTCCGACGGCCTCGACGGCTACCTTGCCAAGCGTTTCGACTGGACCTCGGAGCTCGGCAGGTTCCTCGATCCGCTGGCCGACAAGCTGCTGCTGATCGCGGTGTTCGTCGAGTGCGCGTGGCTCGGGCTGGTTCCGTGGTGGCTGACCGCCGCGGTGGTGGCGCGCGACGTGATGATCGGGCTCGGTGCGCTGATCTTCTGGCTGTGGTTCGGACCGCTGCGCGGACGGCCGACCGCCATCAGCAAGGTCAATACCGCCACGCAGCTGCTGTACGTCATGCTGGTGCTGCTGCACGGCGCGGCCGGCGCGGCCGGCGTGCCGCCGCAGGAGATTCTCGATGCCTGCGCGCTACTCACCCTGGCTACGACGGTGCTCTCCGGAGTGCACTACATCCTGACGTTCACGCGCCGCGCCTGGACCCAGCCGGCGCGTACCGCGTAGGGCACGGTAGGCGATGCAGCAGCTCCCGCTCGGTGTGCGCCTGCCGGATCGCGCGGTGTTCGCCAGCTTCCTGACGGGGCGCAACGCCCAGGCCGTGGTGCATCTGCAGCGCCTGGCCGCCGGCGGGGAAGGCGGCGGCCTTACCTGGTTGTGCGGCCCGGCCGGTTGCGGCAAGAGCCATCTGCTGCAGGCTGCGTGCACTCTGGCGGGCGAGCGCATGCGTTCGGGCTACGTGCCGCTCGCGCAGGTGGCGACGCTCGGCCCCGGCATTCTTGAAGGGCTGACACAGATGCAGTGCCTGTGCCTGGACGATCTGCAGCACATCGCCGGCCGGCCGGAGTGGGAGCGTGCGCTGTTCGCGCTGCTCAACGAGCTGCAGGAGGCTGATGGCCGGCTGATCGTGGCAGCGCCGGTGCCCCCGGCGCTGCTCGGCTGGGGGCTTGCCGACCTCGGCTCGCGTTGCGCCGCGGGCGTGGTGTTCCAGCTGCGCGCGCTCGACGAGCAGGAACAGCACGCCGCCCTGCAACTGCGCGCACGGCTGCGCGGACTGGAGCTGCCACTGGAAACCTGGCAGTGGCTGCAGCGGCGCATGCCGCGCGACATGCGCACGCTCTACCAGCTGCTCGATACGCTCGACGAGGCTTCGCTCGCGGCACAGCGGCGGCTCACCGTGCCGTTCATCCGCGAAGTGCTGCGCGCCGCGGCGCCCGACGGCGACTGAGCTCGCGAGCCGCGCGGCGCACGTTCAGCGGCGCGACAGCTGTACGGCGAGCAGCGCCACGCGCCGTCCGAGGGCCTGCGCCAGGGACTTTTCCGCCTCGGTGAGCAGCGGCGCCGTGTCCGCCGCGCCGACGTGCGAGGCGCCGTAGGGGGTGCCGCCGCTGCGGGTCTCGTTCAGCGCACGTTCGGTATACGGCAGGCCGACCAGGTACATGCCATGGTGCAGCAGCGGCAGCATCATCGACAGCAGCGTCGTTTCCTGTCCGCCGTGCATGGTCTGCGTAGAGGTGAATACACCGGCCGGCTTGCCGGCCAGCGCGCCCGACAGCCACAGGCTCGCGGTGGAATCGAGGAAGTATTTCAGCGGCGCCGCCATGTTGCCGAAGCGCGTCGGGCTGCCGAGCACCAGCGCGTGCGTGTCGCGCAGGTCCTCGAGAGTGGCGTACGGCGCGCCGCTCGCGGGCACCGGCTGCGGCGGGACTTCGCTTTGCGCGGCGACCGGCGGCACCGTGCGCAGCCGGGCGCTCGCGCCGGCGGCGCTCTCCACGCCCCGGCATACCTGGCGTGCGAGCTCCGCGGTGGCGCCGCTGCGCGAGTAATAAAGCACCAGGATCTCCGCCATGCTTAGGCTAACTTGCCATAAAAGCCAGGCGGCGGCATCCGCACGCCGCCGCACATCCTCATCTAGTAGTATCCGCGCTTTGCCAAAGGCTCGAGTGCGCAAGCGGCATGGTGTGCAAGAGGTGTCTGGTCGGCGGACGCGTGCAGGGGGTGTTCTACCGCGGGACCGCCGTGCGCCGCGCGCAGGAGCTCGGCATTCACGGCTACGCGCGCAACCTGCCCGACGGCCGCGTCGAAGTGCTGGCGTGCGGGGAGGAAGCGGTGGTGAACTCGTTCGTGACCTGGCTGTGGATAGGCTCGTCCGCGTGCAAGGTCACGTCGGTGGAAGTGAGCGACGCTCCCCACGATCCGACCGCCGTGCACACCGGATTTCATACCGCCTGACATGAGCGCGCGGGCGCAGCACACCGGCAGGGCGCCCTGGCACAGCGCGGCGCTGGCGGCCCTCGCCCTGTGGCTGCCGGCGGTCTGCCTGACGCAGCCGCAAGCGCTGCCCACGGCGCAGGCCGACGTGCCGGCCACACCCCCCGCCGTCGTGCCGCCGCCGGCGGAGGAGCCTGCGGCCGCGCCCGCAGCCGCGCCGGCTCCGGCAACCCCGACGCCGCCCCCGCGGCCGTCGTGGTTTCACCGTCACCGCCACCCCGGCCAGCAGGCCTGGGTGGCCGCCGCCAACCCGCTGGCGGTCGAGGCCGGACTGAAGATCCTCGCGCGCGGCGGCAACGCCGTGGACGCGGCGGTCGCTGTGCAGGCGATGCTCGGGCTGGTCGAGCCGCAGAGCTCCGGTGTGGGCGGCGGCGCATTTCTCCTGTACTACGACGCGCACACCGGCCACGTGACCGCGTGGGACGGCCGCGAGAAAGCTCCCGCTGCCGCAAGCCCCGACATGTTCCTCGATGAGCACGGTAAGCCGCTGCCGTTCGTCGAAGCGGTGCGCAGCGGGATCTCCACCGGCGTTCCGGGCGCGATCGCCATGCTGGCGGCGGCGCAGCACGCGGTCGGCGCGCTGCGCTGGCAGGATCTTTTCGAGCCGGCGATTCGCAGCGCCACCGACGGCTTCATCGTCTCCGCGCGGCTGGCGATGTACCTCGGCGAGGGTTCGCCCTTTCCACCCACCAACGAAGTGCGCATGTTGTTCTCGCAGCCCGACGGCGAGACCCTGGAGGAGGGCGACCTGTTTCGCAACCCCGAGTACGCGCACACGCTGCAACTCATCGCGCAGCAAGGCCCGCGTGCTCTGCTGGAAGGGCAGATCGCAGCGGACATCGTCAAGGTGACCCACCAGTCACCGCTGCCCGGAACGATGACGCTCAAGGACCTCGGCAGCTACCGCGCGGAGTCGGCCGATGCCCTGTGCCGCCCCTACCGCGGCTACTCCGTGTGCGTACCGCCGCCGCCCTCGAGCGGCGTGGCGCTGCTGCAGATGCTGGCGATACTCGACCACACCGACATCGCCACGCGCGGGCCGCAGGACCCGCAGGCCTGGTTCCTGTTCGCACAGGCGAGCCGCCTGATGTACGCCGATCGCGATCGTTACGTGGGGGATCCGCACTTCGTGCCGGTACCCGTGGAGCGCATGCTCGATCCGGCCTACGTGCGGCTGCGGGCGCAGCTGATCGGCGATCACGCCGGGCCGGTTCCGCTGCCCGGGGAGTTCGCGCTGCCGCGCGGCCGTGACGTGACGACCGAGTCGCCCGGCACGAGCCACTTCGTCGTCGTGGACGCCGACGGTGACGTCGTTTCCATCACCACCACGGTGGAGTCGGTATTCGGCTCCGGCCGCACCGTCGGCGGCTTCGTGCTCAACAATCAGCTCACCGATTTCTCCTTCGTGCCGACCGAGGATGGCCGGCCGGTCGCCAACGCGGTGCGCGGCGGCAAGCGGCCGCGCTCCTCGATGGCGCCGATCATTGTGCTCGACCACGCCGGTGACTTCGTGGCGGCGCTCGGCTCCCCCGGCGGCTCGGCGATCCTCGAGTACAACGCCAAGACGCTGGTCGCGCTGCTCGCCTGGAAGATGTCGCTCAAGAAGGCGATCGAGCTGCCCAACCTGATCGCGCGCGGCGACACCTTCAGCGGTGAGATGGCCAGGTTCCCGCCGGCGGTGCTCGCCGGACTGCGCGAGCGCGGCATCGAGCTCAAAAGCGGCCACGCGGAGAACTCCGGGCTGCACGGCGTGGTGCGCCGCGCCGACGGCACTTACGAGGGCGCGGCCGACTCGCGTCGCGAGGGCGAGGCGCGCGCCCTGCCGCTGCCGCAGAAGGCGCCGAAGCACGCCGCCGCGGGCTGACGCTTACGCCCGCGACGCGCGCCGTCAGTGCGTGCCCGCCGCCCTGGGGAACCCCAGGTCGTCGGCGCCGGCCCAGCGCGTCCACTGCGTGAGGACCAGGTCCGGGTATTCGCGCCTTCCCGTCGAGCCGTTGTAGCGCGCCAGCGCCTTGCGCACGTCGTTGTGCTCGTAGCCGAGGTAGAAGCGCAGGATGGCGCAGCCCATGCGGATGTTGGGCGCCACGTGCACCAGCTCGTAGCGGCGCATGCCGAGGCGCTCGGGCCAGAACGGCATCACCTGCATGAGACCCACCGCGCCGGCGGAGGACACCGCCCAGCGATCGAAGCGGCTCTCCACCGCGATGAGGGCCATGACCAGTCCGGGCGGCAGCCGTGCTTCACCGCTGCGATGAGTCTCGCAATACACCTGCTTGAGGATGTCGAGACGCTCATCCTTCTGCGCGACCAGCGGTCGCAGCCGAGGCTCCATCAGCCGGTACCACACCGCCGAGTCGTACTGGTCGGTGAAACACTGCGCCTGCGCGATCGCCTTCGCGACCACCGCCTGCAACTGCGGGTCGCGCTGCTGGTCGGCGGCGGCCGGGCGCAACAGCGCGCACACCAGCAGCCCGAGCCATCCCGCCAGTGCCGTGCGGCCCGCGTGCGTAGCGCGCGTCATGCGCGGGGTGCGCTCAGCCCCCGAGTCGCTGGCGCAGGAACTCGAGTGCGCCGGCGGCGGGGAACTCGGTGCTGGTGCTGTCGCGGCGCTGGCGGTACTCGAGGCTGCCGGCTTCCAGGGAGCGCTCGCCCACCACCACGCGATGCGGGATGCCGAGCAGCTCCGCGTCGGCGAACTTGACGCCCGGCCGTGCGTCGCGGTCGTCGTACAGCACCTCGATGCCGGCGCCGGTGAGCTCCTCGTACAGCCGATCGCTGACTTCGCGGACACGGGCGGATTTGTGCAGATTCAGCGGCACCAATATCACCTGGAACGGCGCAATGGGCGCCGGCCAGATGATGCCGCGCTCATCGTGGTTCTGCTCGATGGCGGCGGCCACGATGCGCGTCACACCGATTCCATAGCAGCCCATGAGCAGCGTGACCTCGCGGCCCGCTTCGTCGAGTACCGCGGCCTTCATGGGGCGGCTGTACTTGTCGCCGAGCTGGAAGATGTGACCCACTTCTATGCCGCGGGCGATCTTGAGGACGCCCTTGCCCGAGGGGCTCGGATCACCCTCGACCACCTTGCGCAGGTCAGCCGGGGTCGCGCCCTGCACGTCGCGCTCCCAGTTGACGCCGGTGAGGTGCTGGTCCTTCTCGTTGGCGCCGCACACGAAGTCCGCCAGGATGAGCGTGCTGTGGTCGGCATAGACGCGGCACTTCAGGCCCACGAGCCCGACGTACCCCGGCTCGGTGCCGCTGACCCGCAGCACCTGTTCGGCGCTCGCCAGGGTGAGGGGAGTCGCGACCCCGGGGAGCTTCTGCGCCTTGACCGCGTTCAGCTCGTGGTCGCCGCGCACCACCAGCGCCACCGCCTCGCCATCGCTGCCGGCGACGATCAGCGTCTTCACGCAGCGCGCCGGCGCGACGTTCAGCTGCCGCGCGAGCTCCGCGATGGTGCGCGCGCCCGGCGTCGCCACCTTGCGCAGCGGCTCGGTCGGCGGCGGCCGGACCGCGGCGGGCGGCAACGCGGCGGCCGCCTCGAGATTGGCGGCATAGTCGTCGGCGTCGGAGAACACGATCGCATCCTCGCCGGAGGGCGCCAGCACGTGAAATTCCTGCGAGACGTCCCCGCCGATGGCGCCGGAGTCGGCGCGCACCGCGCGGAACGTGAGCCCGGTGCGGGTGAAGATGCGCGTGTAAGCCTCGTACATGGCGCGGTAGCCGGCCTGCAGCGAGTCGGCATCGAGATGAAAGGAGTAGGCATCCTTCATGATGAACTCGCGCGCGCGCATCACGCCGAACCGCGGCCGCACCTCGTCGCGGAACTTGGTCTGGATCTGGTAGAAGTTGACCGGCAGCTGGCGGTAGCTCTGCAGCTCGCGCCGCACGATGTCGGTGATCACTTCCTCGTGGGTGGGGCCCAGCACGAAGTCGCGCTCGTGCCGGTCCTTCAGGCGCAGCAGCTCCGGGCCGTACACGCTCCAGCGGCCCGACTCCTGCCACAGCTCCGCCGGCTGCACCACCGGCATCACCAGCTCGAGCGCCCCGGCGCGGTTCATTTCCTCGCGCACGATGCGCTCGACCTTCTGCAACACCCGCAGCCCGAGCGGCAGCCAGCTGTAGAGCCCGGCGGCGAGGCGCCGGATCAGCCCGGCGCGCAGCATCAGCTGGTGACTGATGACCTCCGCCTCCGCGGGGGTCTCCTTCATGGTGTTGATGGGATACTGGGAGAGCCTCATCGCTTAGGGTTCGCTGGCATTGCGCGCTGACGTGGGGCATCTTAGCAGGAGGTGCCTGCTAAGATTGTCGCCGTGGCGACCGAGACCGAGGAATATCCGCGTCCCCGCGGCAAGGGCATTTACCTGCTGCCGAACCTGCTCACCACAGCTTGCCTGTTCTCAGGCTTCTACGCGGTGGTGGCGGCGATCGACAAGCACTTCGATCACGCCGGCATGGGGATATTCGCGGCGATGATCTTCGACACGCTCGACGGGCGCATCGCGCGCCTGACGCGCACCGAGAGCGCCTTCGGCAAGGAATACGACAGTCTCGCCGACATGCTGTCCTTCGGTGTGGCGCCCGCGATCGTCGCGTACCAGTGGGGCGTGGTGCGCATCGCCGAGTACGGCCACCACTGGGACCGCTTCGGCTGGCTCGCCTGCTTCTTCTACGTGGCGGCGGCGGCGTTGCGGCTGGCGCGCTTCAACGCGCGCGCGGCCACCGCCGACAAGCGCTACTTCGAGGGCCTGCCGAGTCCGTCCGCGGCCGCGATCGTGGCGGCGTTCGTCTGGTTCGTCAGCGACTGGCACGAGCCCGGGCTCCCCGGGTTGATCGCGGCGTTCGCGATCACCGCCAGCGCCGGCGCGCTGATGGTGAGCCGCTTCAGCTATCCGAGCTTCAAGCAGTTCGATCTCGACCGGCGCATCCGCTTCGTCTACCTGCTGCTGGTGCCGGTCGCATTCATCCTGATCGGCGTCGACCCGCCCACCATGTTGCTGTCGATGTTCGGAACCTACGCGCTGTCGGCGCCGCTCCTGTGGGTGGGACGGCGCCTGCGGCGTATGGTGCGTGCCGCGCCGGCCGGGGGTGGCTGACCGTGCAGACGCAGCGGCGGGCGCAGTACCTCGAGGCGATCGGCATCGACGTATGGATGCCGCGCGATGCCAGCGTGGCCGTGGCCGGCGCCGACACCGACCCGGACACGGCGTCGCACGCCGACCCTGCGGCGCAGTGGGCGGCGCTGCTGCAGGAAGTACGCGCCTGCACGCGCTGTGCGCTGCATGCGACGCGCACCCAGGGCGTGCTGGGAGTGGGGCCGAAACGCGCCGACTGGCTGGTGATCGGCGAGGCCCCCGGTGCGGAGGAGGATCGGCGCGGCGAGCCGTTCGTGGGCGCGGCCGGACAGCTGCTCGATGCGATGCTCAAGGCCATCGGGCTCGATCGCACGCGCAACGTCTACATCGCCAATGTGCTGAAGAGCCGCCCGCCCAACAACCGCGACCCGCGGCCGGAAGAGGTCGAAGCGTGCCTGCCGTACCTGGTGCGGCAGATCGCGCTGCTGCGCCCGAAGATCATGCTGGCGGTCGGACGCATCGCGGCGCAGAACCTGCTGGGTACGGATGCGCCCCTTGGACGGCTGCGCGGCCAGGTGCATCATTTCGGTGAGCAGCGCACGCCGCTGGTCGTTACCTACCATCCCGCCTACCTGCTGCGCACCCCGGGCGACAAGCGCAAGGCGTGGGAGGATCTGAAGTTTGCGCGCAGTGTGTACCAGCAACTCACCGGGAGCAGCGGCTAGCGATGGCCACCGCGGCTGAACTGCTGCTGCCGGAGGTACTGATCCGGCCGATGCGCGCCAGCGACGTCGCCGAGGTCGTCGCGATCGAGCGCGCCTCGTACCAGTTTCCCTGGAGCGAGGGGATCTTCCGCGACTGTCTGCGCGTCGGCTACCTGTGCCGCGTGGTTACGGTGGAGCGGCAGGTGCTGGCCTACGGCGTGATGAGCTTCGGTGCCGGGGAAGCGCACATCCTCAACCTGTGCGTGAGCGAGGCCTACCGCTGCCGCGGCGTCGGCAAGCGGCTGCTCGGCGCGCTCGTGGAGCGTGCCGCCGCCGCCGGCATGGCGGAAGCCTTTCTCGAGGTGCGTCCTTCCAACACTGCGGCGATCCGCCTGTACCTGGCGCTCGGCTTCGAGCAGGTCGGCATGCGGCGCGGCTATTACCAGGCGGTCGGCGGACGCGAGGATGCCGCGGTGCTCAAGCACGTGCTGCGCGCACCGGGCGCGCCTTCCGCCTGAGCACCTTGCCCGCCATGAACGATGAGGCCGCCGAGGTCCGGCGGCGGCGGACGTTCGCGATCATTTCGCACCCCGACGCCGGCAAGACCACGCTCACCGAGAAGCTGCTGCTGTTCGGCGGCGCCATCCAGATGGCCGGCACCGTCAAGGGGCGCAAGGCCGCGCGTCACGCCACTTCCGACTGGATGCGTCTCGAGCAGCAGCGCGGCATCTCGGTCACCTCCTCGGTGATGCAATTCCCCTACGGCGGCTGCGTCGTCAACCTGCTCGATACTCCCGGGCACGAGGATTTCTCCGAGGACACCTACCGCACGCTCACCGCGGTGGACTCCGCGCTGATGGTGATCGACTGCGCCAAGGGCGTGGAGGAGCGCACCATCAAGCTGATGGAAGTGTGCCGGCTGCGCGACACGCCGATCATGACTTTCATCAACAAGCTCGATCGCGACGGGCGCCCGGCGCTCGAGCTGCTCGATGAGATCGAGAAGGTGCTCAACATCCGCACCGCCCCGGTCACCTGGCCGATCGGCATGGGGCGCGAGCTGCGCGGCATCTACCACCTGCCGGAGGATCGCATCTACGTGTACACGCAGGGCGAGCGCGGCCGACGCGGCGAGAACCGCACCATCGCGGGGCTCGCGAGCGAGGCGGCGCGCGAGTTCCTGGGCGCGGCCGGCGGCGCGTTCGCCGAGGAGATCGAGCTGGTGCGCGGCGCCAGCGAGCGCTTCGACGTCGCGGCGTATCTTGCCGGCCGCCAGACGCCGGTGTTCTTCGGCTCCGCCATCAACAACTTCGGCGTCGAGGAGCTGCTGGCGGCGTTCACCGGCTACGCGCCCGGGCCGCTGCCGCGCGCGGCGCGCGAGCGCAGCGTGCTGCCCGAGGAGACGGCACTCGCCGGCTTCGTGTTCAAGATCCAGGCCAACATGGATCCGGCGCACCGCGACCGCATCGCGTTCCTGCGGCTGTGCGCCGGGCGCTACGCGCGCGGCATGCGACTGTTCCACGTGCGCCTCGACAAGGAGGTGCGCGTCGCCGACGCGCTGACCTTCATGGCCGCCGACCGCGCGCAGGCGGAAGAGGCCTGGGCGGGCGACATCATCGGCCTGCACAATCACGGCACCATCAACATCGGCGATACCTTCACCCAGGGCGAGCGGCTCACCTTCACCGGTGTGCCGGACTTCGCCCCAGAGATCTTCCGCCGCGCCGTGCTCAAGGACCCGCTGCGCGCCAAGGCGCTGCAGAAGGGCCTGGCGCAGCTGTGCGAGGAGGGCGCCACGCAGCTGTTCCGGCCGCTGCGCAACAACGAGATGATTCTCGGCGCGGTCGGTCCGCTGCAGTTCGAGGTGGTGGCGTTCCGGCTGCAGGACGAGTACGGGGTGCAGTGCGTGTTCGAGCCGGTGACGGTGCATACCGCGCGCTGGGTCGAGAGCGCGGATGCGCTCAAGCTCGCCGAGTTTCGCGCTCGCGCCCATGACCACCTCGCGATCGATCACACCGGCGCACTGGTGTATCTGGCGCCCTCGCGCGTCAACCTGCAGCTGACGCAGGAGCGCTGGCCGGGCATCGTGTTCCGCGAGATCCGCGAGCACGCCGCGCCGCAGTAGGCTTTGGCTCAGTAGGCTTGGCTCCGCGCGGCGCGCCGCATGGCACGGCGCCTCACGGGGATGGCGCGCGCGCGCGTTTTGTGCGACATAGGCACACCGGAAGGGCCCCATGAACGACGTCCCCGCCATCGCCGCTCCCCTCATGCAGCGCGAGATCCTCGTCAATCGCCTGTACGAGGCTGCCGAGCTCGAGCACGACCTCATGTGTACCTACCTGTACGCCGCCGCCAGCCTGCGCACCGGGGCGCAGGAGGGCCTGCTTCCGGCGCAGGCGGAGAGCGTGCGCCGCTGGCGGCAGGTGCTGCTGACGGTGGCGATCGAGGAGATGGGGCACCTCGCGGCGGTGTGGAACATCACCTCCGCGCTCGGTGCCAGTCCGCGCGTCGGGCGCAGCAATTTTCCGCTCGATCCCGGCTACCTGCCGGCGAGCATTACCGTGAAGCTCGCGCCCTTCAACGCCGAGACGCTGCAGCATTTCGTGTTTCTCGAGCGGCCGCAGGACTCCGACGAGCGCGAGGGCGAGGGCTTTGCCTGCGAGCACCCCTACGTGCGCGGCACCGACCGCCCGCACCTGACACCCATGGCGCGCGACTACGCGACGGTCGGCGAGTTCTACGCGAGGCTCAGCGAGGGGGTGCGCGCGTTCGTTGCGCGCCACGGGGAGGCGGTTGCGTTCGACGGCGACCCGGCGCTGCAGCTGTCGCAGGCCGAAGTCAATCTCGCCGGCGCGCGTCCGGTGCGCTGCCTGAAGACGGCGCTCGAGGCGTTCGCGGCCATCATCGAGCAGGGCGAGGGCGCACCGCGCGACTCACGCGGCTCGCACTTCCAGAAGTTTCTCGGGGTGCGCGCCGAGCTGCAGGCACTCATGGCGCAAACTTCCGCGTTCAACCCCGCCTTCCCCGCGGCCACCAACCCCGTGCTGCGGCGCCCGCCGCGCCCGCAAGGGCGCGTGTGGATCGAGGATGCGGACGCGTTCGCCACCGTGGATCTCGCCAACGCCAGCTACGGGCTGATGCTGCGCCTGCTCGCCTATGCGTACACGCTGCGCGGGCCGGGCGCCGAGAAAAGTCTCACGGTCGACCTCGCGGTGGGCCTCATGCAGGCGCTGATGCCGCTGGCCGAGCGGGCGGCGCGGCTGCCCGCCGGCCCGTCCAACCCGCAGTGCAACGCGGGGGTGTCGTTCATCGCGCTGCGCGATCCGAGCCCGCTGCCGGTGGGGCGCGCCGCGCGGCGGATGTTCATCGAGCGCTTCGCCGAGTTGAGCGAGGCGGGTGCGGCGCTGCGCGCCGGCGGCGATGCGCGCGCCACGCAGGCCGCCGAACGTCTGGCCGCGCTCGCCGCGCGTGCCGAGCGCGAGTTCGAGCTGTCGGCTGCGGCCGCAAGCCGTGCGCCCGCGGTGACTGCGCCCGCGCCCCCGCCCGCGCCCGCGAGCGCCGCAGCGGCGCCGTCACCCGAGGGCAGCGAGACGGTGCGCGGTGACAAACTCGAGCTGCAGTTCGTCGCGCAGCGCTGCATTCATTCGCGCTTCTGCGTCACCTGGGCGCCGGAGGTGTTTCTCGCCAACGTGCCGGGCGCGTGGATCCACCCGGACGCCATGCCGGTGGAGCGGGTGGTCGAGGTGGCACACGCCTGTCCCTCGGGCGCCATCCGCTACCGCCGCCTGGATGGCGGAGCCGAGGAGTCGGCGCCGCCGGTAAATCTCGCCAGCGTGCGCGAGGGTGGACCTTATGCGTTCCGTGCCGAGCTGCGCATCGACGGGGCGGCCGCGGGCTATCGCGCCACGCTATGCCGCTGCGGCGCTTCGAAGCACAAGCCCTACTGCGACGGCTCGCACCATGCGATCGGGTTCGACGCCACCGGCGAGCCTGTTACCGGGCCGGCGGAGATGCTCGCGGTGCGCGACGGCGTGCTGGCGATCGATCCGCAGACCAATGGCCCCTTGCGGGTGCGCGGCAATCTCGAGATCACCAGCGGCACCGGCCGGGTGGTGGCGCGCGTCACTTCGACCTACCTGTGCCGCTGCGGCGGCAGCGCCACCAAGCCGTTCTGCGACGGCACCCACACGAAGATCGGCTTCAGCTCCGGGTGAGCGCGGCGCTGCGCGGTTCAGCGCGGCGCTGCGCGCCGCACGTGCAACCGTGCCACCGCGCGGCGGAACTCACCGACCTCGCGCGCGCGGCTGGCGGGAGCGGGGCGGCCGTAGCGCAGTTGCGCGTAGCGCGCGAGCAGCGCGTGCACGGCCGGGTGCAGATCCGGCCGGCGCGCGCTCACGGCGGCGGCGAAGCTCAGGGGTCCCTGATGCGCTTCGCGGGCGGCGCCGGCGTGCGCCAGCTTGCGGCACAAGCTGAGGTAGGCGCGCGCCAGCGGATCGGGAGCGCCGCGGCGCGTCTGCCGGCCGAACTGCCAGGCGATGATCGCCAGCCAGCCGCACAGCGCGAGCATGAAGGCCCAGCCGAGGTAACTCGCGGCGGGCGTGCGGATGCCCAGCCGCCCCAGCAGGTCGAGCTGTGCGGTGTAATCAAACTTCACCACGCGCTCCGTCCACCAGTTGTTCGCCGCGTCCCAGCGCTGCAGCAGCTGCGTGAGCCACGCCGATCTGTGCAGCAGCCACGCGGGCGTGGAGAGCGCTCCGGGCATCAGATCGAGGAGCCCGCGGCGCAGCCGTTCCGGCTCGACTACCGCGGTGGGATCGACGCGCGTCCAGCCCCGCCCGGCGAGCCACACTTCCGCCCAGGCGTGCGCGTCGGACTGGCGCACCACCAGGTAACGGCCGATGGGATTCCATTCGCCGCCGAGATAACCGGTCACCACGCGTGCCGGCACGCCCGCGCCGCGCATCAGCGTCACGAACGCCGAGGCGTAATGACCGCAGAAGCCCTCGCGGGTGTTGAAGAGAAATTCATCGACCGCGTTGGTTCCCAGCCACTCCGGGGTGAGCGTATAGACGAAGCCGCCGCGGCGTAAATACTCGAGCACCGCCCCCACGAAGTGAGCATCGTCGCTGGCACGCGCGCGCAGCGACTGCGCCAGGGCGCGCGTGCGCGGGTTGGCGCCGGGCGGCAGCGCGGTGTCCTCGTGGCGCGCGGCCGGATCGAGCGGCAGCGTGCTGCCGGTGTGCGTGTAGGAGATCGCCTCGTAGGTGACCGGGTGGTTGACGCGCTCGGCCGCGAGCAGCTGGCGGTCGTAGGTCAGCAGCACGTGCAGATTCGGGGATGCGAACGGGGTGTCGAGCGCGAACCACCAGTGGCGATGGCTCGGCTCGAGCGCCACCTGGTAGCGGTAGGCGGTGCCGAGGTACGTGAGCGGCTCGCGCGTGTGAAACAGCACGCCGGCGCGCCACGTCTGGCCGTCGAAGTCGTGCAGCACCGGGCCGCGCCAATAGCGCTCTTCAAGTGGCGGCAGCGGCCCGGTGAATCTCACGCGAAACGCCGGCTCGTAACTGGCGATCAGCTGGATGACGCTGCCCGGGCTCATGCTGTCGGAGAGCCCGGTGAGCGCCTGCTCGCCCTGCGGGATCGCCCAGAAGGCGCCCGCCAGGCGCGGAAAGAACACGAACAGCAGCACGGCGAGCGGCAGCGACCACAGCAGCGCGCGACCTGCGAGCTTGAGCGCCGCGCCGCTTTCGATCCCGGGTGAGGCAATGACGGCGAGCGCCGTGCAGCACAGCCACGCCTCCCCGGCATACAGCGGCGTGCGTGCCAGCGCCTCGCGGTCGAGGCAGGCGGCCAGCAACAGGAACAGCGCCACGCCCAGCATGACGCCCTCATCGCGCGCGCTGCGCGTCTCGAGCAGCTTCAGCGCCGCCATCAGCAGCAGCAGCGTCGTGCCGGCGGCCAGGCCGTTGAGGGTGTGGTACCGGAGGAGCACCAGCGCGACGAGTGCCAGCGCCAGCAGCGCGCGCGCGACGACGCCGGGATACCAGCCGCCGCGGCGCGCGGTCGCGAGTCGCCAGGCGACGATGGCGAGCGCGGCTCCCGAGGCCCACAACGGCAGCCGATCGACATGCAGCAGTACCCCGCCGGTGAGTGCGGCGCAGGTCCAGACGAGTCCCGGCAGTGTCGCTGGCGCGGCCGGTGCGGCGGCGGACACGCTTAGGGCGCCTGCGCTATACCGAACAGCGCCAGCGCCGCGAGGCAGCGGTGGCGGTGCCCCGGGCCGCGCGCCGCCGCCAGGCGTACGCCGGGCAGCGTCAGGCCGTAGCGCTCGCCGTGCGCCTCGGCGTCGACCACCCAGCGCGCCAGCTGTGACAGCCGCGCCTCGGGGTCGGCGAGCGGCAGCTGCGAGAAATCGAAGTCGCGCAGCTCGGCGGCTCCCTGCGTGTATTCCTTCACCAGCAGCGGCGCGCCGCGCGCGTACGCTTTCCAGTCGACGTGGCGCGGCGAGTCGCCGTCGCGAAACGGCCGCAGTCCCGCCCACTCGTCGGTACCGGCGGCGCTCGCCTCCTGTGCGCCGCGACGCACGCCCGCCTGAGCCGGCAGCGGCAGCGAACCGCGCGGCTGCGGGTACACCAGCATCTCGATGGGGGTGTGCACCCAGGTCCAGGCGCGAAACAGGCCGAAGGGGTGCGCGGTCGCGAGCCGCAACCGCTCGAGGCGCACCAGCCCGCGCGTCGGCGCGGGCAGCGGCAGCTCGAGGCACTGTGTGCCGTCGGGCGGCAGGTCGACCGGCGTCTGCGGTGAGTGCGGCAGAGCGGCGGTGAGCCGCAGGCGCGCTCCGCCGCCACCGCTGGCGAGAGTCAGCTGCACCTGGCCGCAGCCGCCGGCGAACACCGGCGCGGCGCTGAGCGCGAGCAGCTCGGTGCCGAGGAGGTTGCGGTGACACTGCTGCATCACCACCAGCGTGAATCCGATCAGCACGAAGGTGAGCAGCAGCGCCACGCTGTTGCCGTAGTTGAGTCCGGCGAGCAGCATCAGCAACAGCAGCGCCGCAAACGCCATTCCCGCGCGTGTCGGCACGATGTACAGGCGCCGCCGCGCGAGCCTCACCGGCAGCTGGTCGGGCCCCTGGCGGTGGCGCATCCACTGCGCGGTGCGCGCGCGCAGCCACGCCCCGCCGGGCAGCCGCACGCCGCGGCGCTGGAGGAGCGCGCTGACCGCGCCGCTCACTACGGCGGTACCGGCACGGCGCGCACGATCTCGGCGGCGACCTCCACGTCGGCGGCAGCGGCCGGGTCGCGCCGCTCCAGGCGATGGGCCACTACCGGCGGCAGCACCGCCTGCACGTCCTCCGGCAGCACCGCCTCGCGGCCGTCGAGGTAGGCCCACGCCTGCGCGGCGCGCACCAGTCCCTGCCCGGCGCGCGGCGAGAGTCCGAGTTTCAGCTCGCCGGCCGCGCGGGTACGCGCGATGAGAGCCTGCGTGTAGTCGAGCAGCGCATCGGAGATGTGCACCGCGCGCACCGCGCGCTGCACGCTGAGCACGCCCGTGGCGGACAGCACCGGGGCGATGGCCGACAGCAGCTCGCGCCGCTCGCCGCCGCGCAGCAGCTCGCGCTCGTGGGTGGCATCGGGGTAGCCGAGCACCACGCGCATCAGGAAGCGGTCGAGCTGCGATTCGGGCAGGCCGAAGGTGCCGAGCTGCTCGTGCGGGTTCTGCGTCGCGACCACGAAGAACGGCTCGGGCAGCAGGTAAGTGGTGCCGTCGGCGCTCACCTGGCGCTCCTCCATCGCCTCGAGCAGCGCGCTCTGCGCGCGCGGGCTGGCGCGGTTGACCTCGTCGGCGAGCAGCAGCTGCGTGAAGATCGGCCCGCGGCGGAAGTGGAATTTCTGGCTGGCGCGGTCGAACACCGACACCCCGATGATGTCCGCCGGCAGCAGGTCGCTGGTGAACTGCACGCGCTGCCACACCAGTCCCAGCACGTGGGCGAGCGCATGCGCGAGCGTCGTCTTGCCGACGCCCGGCACGTCCTCGATGAGCAGGTGACCGCGCGCCAGCAGGCACGCGAGGCACAGGCGGATCTGCCGCGGCTTGCCGAGGATCACCGTCTCGAGCGTCGCCAGTACGCGCGCGAGCGTCGCGGCATCCACCGGGGCGGCAGCCGCGCTGTTGTTCATGCGCCCAGTCCGCGCACGCGCGCGAGCTGACTCGCAAGGCCGCTGGCGGTGCGCTCCAGCTCGCTCGCCCGCTCGCGCTCGAGCGTCACCACCTCCGCCGGCGCGTTGCGCACGAAGTTGTCGTTAGCGAGGCGGGCGCGGGTCTTCTCCAGGTCGAGCTGGGCGCGCGCCAGTAGCCGTCCGAGCCGCTCCGCTTCTGCGTCCGCATCGATGAGTCCCGCCATCGGCACCAGCACTGTGAGCGTGCCCACCAGCGCCGCCGCGGACTGTGGCGCGCTCGCGCCCGGGGCGAGCAGCGTGAAGCTGTCGATGCCCGCCAGCCGCTCGAGCCAGCGCCGATGGCGCACCAGCCGCGACTCGTCCTCGGCGCCGGCATCCCTGAGCAGCACGCCGATGCGCCTGGCCGGGCTGATGTTCAGCTCGCCGCGGATCTGGCGCACCGCCAGTACCAGCGCCTGGACCCAGCCGATCTCGCGCTCGGCCTCCTCGTCGGCAGGGAAGTCGCCGGCGTGCGGATAGGGCTGCAACATCACGGTGTCGCCGCGCACCTGCGCGAGTGGCGCGACGCGCTGCCAGATTTCCTCGGTGATGAAGGGCATCAGCGGATGCAGTGCGCGCTGCAGCGCTTCCAGCACCCGCGCCAGCGTGCGCTGCGTGCCGAGCCGGCACGCCGGGTCGGCATCGCTCTGCAGCAGCGGCTTGGCGAGCTCCAGGTACCAGTCGCAGAAGTCGTACCAGGTGAATTCGTAGAGCGCGCTCGCGGCATAGTCGAAGCGGTAGTCACGCAGCGCGCGCTCTACCGTGCCGAGCATGCGGCCGAAGCGCGCCGCTATCCAGCGCTCGGCGACCGACAGCGTGGCCGCCCCCTCGGCCGGCGGCGGCGTCTCGCCGAGTGCGAGCGTGACGAAGCGCGCCGCGTTCCACAGCTTGTTGCAGAAGTTGCGATAACCGGCCACGCGCCCCAGATCGAAGCGGATCTCGCGACTCGGTGAGGCGAGGGCGGCGAAGGTGAAGCGCAGCGCATCGGTGCCGTGCGCGGCGATCCCTTGCGGGTACTGGCGGCGGGTGGTCTTCTCGATCGCCGGCGCGAGCTGCGGCTGCATCAGGCCGCTGGTGCGCTTGGCGATGAGATCCGCGATCGAGATGCCGTCGACGATGTCGAGCGGATCGATGACGTTGCCCCGGGACTTGGACATCTTGTCGCCGTGCTCATCGAGGATCAGCCCGGTAATGTACACGTCGCGGAACGGCACGTCGCCCATGAACCGCAGTCCCATCATCATCATGCGTGCGACCCAGAAGAAGATGATGTCGAAACCGGTGATCAGCACGCTGCCCGGGTAGAAGCGCTCGAGCTCGCGCGTGGACTGCGGCCAGCCGAGGGTGGAAAACGGCCACAGCGCGCTCGAGAACCAGGTGTCGAGCACGTCCTCGTCCTGGCGCAGCGCCAGATCCGGGGCGAGATGGTGCTGCGCGCGCGCCTCCGCCTCGCTCCTGGCGACGTAGATGTTGCCCGCGGCGTCGTACCAGGCAGGGATGCGATGTCCCCACCACAGCTGGCGGCTGACGCACCAGTCCTTGATGTGGCGCATCCATTCGAAGTAGGTGCGTGCCCAGTTCTCCGGCACGAAGCGCGTGCGCCCCGCTTCGACCGCCGCGATCGCAGGGGCGGCGAGCGGCGCGATGCGCACGTACCACTGGTCGGTGAGATAGGGTTCGAGCACCGCGCCGCTGCGATCGCCGCGCGGCACCACCAGGCGGTGCTTCTCGACGCGCTCGATCAGGCCGGCGGCGCCGAGCTCGGCCACGATGCGCTCGCGCGCGACGAAGCGGTCGAGCCCGCGGAAGCGCTTCGGCACGTCGTCGGCGAGCGTGGCGCGCGGGGTAAAGATCACGATCAGCGGCAAATCGTGCCGCAGCGCCACCTCGTAGTCGTTGAAATCGTGAGCCGGCGTGATCTTGACGCAGCCCGAGCCGAAGGCCGGATCGACGAAGGCATCGGCGATCACCGGGATGTCGCGCTCGGCGAGCGGCAGGCGCACCCGCCGCCCGACGAGCGCGCGGTAACGCTCGTCCTCGGGATGCACCGCCACCGCCGCATCGCCCAGCAGGGTCTCCGGCCGGGTGGTCGCCACCACCACGTGACCGCCGCCGCCGGAGAGCCGGTAGCGCAGGTGCCACAGCTGGCCGTCCTCCTCCTGTGCCTGCACCTCCAGGTCCGACAGCGCCGTGAGCAGCACCGGGTCCCAGTTGACCAGGCGCTTGCCGCGGTAGATGAGTCCTGCGGCGTGCAGCCGCACGAACACCTCGACGACGGCGCGCGTCAGCTCCTCGTCCATGGTGAAACGATCGCGCGACCAGTCCACCGAATCGCCCAGGCGGCGCATCTGCGCGGCGATGGTGCCGCCGGACTGGGCCTTCCACGCCCAGACGCGCTCGAAAAAGGCCTCGCGACCGAGCGCGCTGCGCGTCGTGCCCTGCGCGTTCAACTGCCGCTCCACCACCATCTGCGTGGCAATGCCGGCGTGATCAGTACCCGGCTGCCACAGCGCCGCATCGCCCAGCATGCGGTGGTAGCGGGTGAGGGCGTCCATCAGCGTGTGCTGGAACGCGTGCCCCATGTGCAGCGTCCCGGTCACGTTCGGCGGCGGGATCATGATGCAGTACGGCGTGCCGGTGGCGCGCGGCGCGAACCAGCCGTGCGACTCCCAGCGCTCGTAGATGCGCCGCTCGATGTCCTGCGGCGCGTACACCTTGTCCATGGGGCGAGGAATTTCCGAAGCAGACGCGGCGATTATAGCGGCGTACGGGTGCGCAGCGTCGCGCGACGCGACGCGGGCGTGCAGCCTGGCGTGCGCTTCAGCGCGCCGCGCGCCGCAGCAGGAACTCCGCGAGCAGCGGCGTCGGCCGCCCGGTGCTGCCCTTGGCCGGACCGCTCTGATAAGCGGTGCCGGCCACGTCGAGGTGCGCCCAGGCGAGTCCCTGCGTGAACTTGGCGAGGAAGGTTGCCGCGGTGATCGCGCCACCGTCGCGTCCGCCGACGTTGGCGAAGTCAGCGAAATTGCTCTTGAGCTGCTCGGCGTATTCCTCGGTGAGTGGCAGCTGCCAGCAGCGGTCGTCAGCGCGGCGCCCGGCTTCGAGCAGCTCGTGCACCAAGCCTTCGTCGCTGCCCATGACGCCGGAGTGATGATGGCCGAGCGCGATGACGCACGCCCCGGTGAGGGTCGCGATGTCGACCACCGCCGCCGGGCGAAAGCGCCGCGCGTAGTGCAGCGCGTCGGCCAGGATCAGCCGACCCTCCGCATCGGTGTTGAGGATCTCGACCGTCTGTCCGGAGGCGCTGGTGGCGATGTCGCCGGGCTTCACCGCGTTGCCGCCCGGCATGTTCTCCACGGCCGCCGCCAGGCCCACCACGTGCAGCGGCAGGCGCAGCTGCGCGGCCAGGGTGAGCGCGGCGATGACCGCCGCCGCGCCGCTCATGTCGAACTTCATCTCGTCCATGCCCGGCGGGTCCTTGAGCGAGATACCGCCGCTGTCGAAGGTGACGCCCTTGCCGACCAGCACCAGCGGCGCCTGCTCCTTCTTCGTGCCCTGGTACTCGAGCACGATGAAACGCGGCGCCTGGCGGCTGCCGCGCGACACGGCGAGCAGGCAGCCCATTTTCTCGCGGCGGATGGCGGCCTCATCGAGCACCTTGATGCTCAGGCCGTGTCGCTTGGCGAGCGCGCGCGCCTCCTCGGCCAGGTAGGTCGGCGTGCAGACGTTGGCGGGCAGGTTGGCGAGGTCGCGCTGTACATTCATGGCGGCCGCGACGGCTGCGCCGTGCGTGAGGCCGCGCTCGGCCGGCGCCGCCTTGCGTACCGGGCCCGCGAGGATCTTGCGCAGCGCCGGCGGCGGCGGTTTGCGCCCGGTTTTCAGATCGTTGACGCGATAGAGGACCGTGCCGACGAGCTCGGCCACCGCGCGGCCAAGGTAATAGTCATCGAGCTGCCGGGCGTCGGGGCGGTCGAGGGCCACGGCGCAACTGGCGATGCGCGTGCGGTTGAGCGCGCTCGCGGCACTTACCCAGGCCTTGCGCCAGGCCTTGCGCTGCCACTGCTTGCGCGTGCCGAGCCCGGTGAGCAGCACGTGCGAGGCCTTGAGCCCCGGCAGGTCCGCGAGCAACAGCGTCTCGCCCGCGTGGCCGGCGAAGTCCCCGCGCGCGAGCAGCTTCTTCAGCCGGCCGCCGCAGGCCGCGTCGACGGTGCGGGCCGGCGCGCCGAGCTCCGCCTCCTCGAACACCCCGACCACCAGGCACTCGACGCTCAGCGTCGGCAAGCCCCCGGTCCAGACCCCGAATTCCATGCAATGTCCCCTTGCCGTTGAGGCGTGCGCGCGTGATGCTTTACCTTGTTCGCGCTACCGGCGCCGCGCCTGGCCTGCGGCGCGCTCACTGCGCAGCCACTGGCGCAAGCGCGGCAAGTGTAACTCAAGAGCCCGCCGGGATTGTGGACGGGTGCGGACAAGGAGCGCGTTGGGCAACATCTTCAGCCGTTATGTGCTGCGCGAGGTGGTGACAGCCTGGGTGGTCGTGACCCTGGTGCTGCTCATTATCCTGCTGGCCAACGAGGTGGTAAGCGTGCTGGAGCGGGCCGCCGCCAACCAGTACCCGCAGAGCATGGTGCTGGAGCTGATCGGCCTCGGAGCGCTGCAGTACCTGTCGATCCTGCTGCCGGTCGGACTGCTGCTCGGGGTGGTGCTCGCCTTCGGCCGCCTGTACCACGACAGCGAGATGACCGCGGCCTTCGCCTGCGGAGCCGGACCCCGGGATGTGTACGTTCCCGTGGCGCTGCTGGCGGTGCTGGCGGCGGCGCTGCTCGCCTGGCTCACGCTGGTGGTCGCGCCGCAGGCTACCGGCCAGGTGCTCAGCCTGCGCAATGCGGCGCTGCACGCCGGGCAACTCGCGCCGATCGCCCCGGGGAAGTTCCGCATCTTCGGCGGCGGGGCCAATGCGGTGGTGTACGCCGAGAGCGTGGCGCGCGACGGCACGCTCGGCAAGGTGTTCGTCGAGCGCAACAGCGGACCGCTGGTGGAGGTGGCGCTCGCGCAGCGCGCGCGTCACGCGGTCACGGCCGACGGCATGACGCATATCCTCACGCTCTACGACGGCGAACGCTTCGAGGGCGTGCCGGGAAGTGCGGAGTTTCGCATCGTGCGTTTTGCCGAGCACGTGGTGCCGGTGCAGGTGCCGGCGCTCACCGATCTGGTGCGCGACCTCGAGGCGCGTACCACGGCGAGCCTGCGGCAATCGCACGACCCGGCGGCGCGCGCCGAGCTGCACTGGCGTCTTACCATGCCCGTCATGTGCCTGGTGCTGACGCTGCTGGCCGCACCGCTCGCGCGCCTGCGGCCGCGCCAGGGGCGTTACGCGCGCGTGTGGGTCGCGGTGCTGATCTTCTTCCTCTACTACGACCTGGTCGCCATCGGCAAGACCTGGATCGCGCGCGGCACGGTGCCGGCGGAGTTCGGGCTGTGGTGGACGCACGCGGTGGTGGTGCTGCTCGCCGGCGCGGTGATCTTCGCGCCGGGCCTGCGGGTGCGCCTGCGTTACCGGCGGCGCGCGCTATGAGCATCCTCGACCGTTATATCGTGCGCGCCATCCTCGGCGCCGTGCTGCTGGTGATGCTGGTGCTGCTGGTGCTCGGGGCGCTGTTCATGTTCATCGACCAGCAGGACGATGTCGGCACCGGGCATTACACCACCCTTGCCGCCTTCGGCTACACGCTGCTCAACCTGCCGCAGCTCGCCTACGAGCTGCTGCCGATCACCGCGCTCATTGGCTCACTGCTCGGCCTGGGCTCACTCGCCCGCGGCAGCGAGCTCACGGTGGTGCGCGCCACCGGCGTATCGGTGGCGCGCCTGGCCGGGATCGCGCTGCTGGCGGGGCTGCTGCTGATGCTGCTCGCCATTCTGCTGGGCGAGTTCCTCGCCCCGCCGCTGCAGCAGGCGGCGCGCGCGCACAAGGCCTTCAGCAAGCTGAACGGCGTGAGCTTCGGCGGCGGCGGCGCCTGGGTGCGCGACGGCGACCTGATCCTGAACATCGCCGGGCAGTCGAGCCAGCGCCAGTTCGGCAGCATGCAGCTGTTCGAGCTGTCGCCGCAGCACCGGCTGCTCGCGCTCGGCCATGCGCAGCGCGCGGTCGCCGGCGCGCGCGGCGGCACCTGGTCGCTGAGCGGGTACACCGAGTCGCGCTTCGCGGACGACAGCGTCACGACGAGCCCCCCGGCGCCGCGCCTGCTCACTTCCAACGTCTCGGCCGGCTTCCTCGGACTGGCGGTGGAGGATCCCAAGCAGCTCACCAGCCGGGCGCTGTGGCGGCTCATCAACTATTACCGTGCCAACGCGCTCGATGCGCGCGAGTACGTGTTCGCCTTCTGGTCGCGCATCGCGCGCACGGTCGCGGTCGTATTCTCGGTGTTGCTCGCGATCCCGTTCGTGCTCGGCTCGATGCGCTCGGCGGGCGCCGGCGCGCGCATGCTGCTCGGCATGATCCTCGGCATCGGCTTCTTCCTGCTGCAGCGGCTGATCGAGAGCGGTACCGTGGTGTTCAACCTCGACCCGGTGCTGCTCGCCTGGTTCCCCACCACGCTGCTGGCGCTGGTGACCATCACGTTGCTGGCGCACGCGCGCTAGTGGCGCGTTGCGGCATCGCAGCGCATGCGCTCGTTGGCGCGTGCCGTCGCGAGGTCTAGACTGCGCGCCACCGGCGCTGCCCGTCGCCCGGGCCGCCCCACAACAACACACAGGGGAAGAACACCATGAGAACCACCATTACAGCGCTGCTGCTGCTGCCGGCCACGGCGCTCGCCGCCAGCTCCTTCGACGGCACCTGGAAGCTTCGTCCGGACTCGCTGAAGGTGACCGGCAAGCCCGACGTGTTCGTTATCACCGACGGCATGTACACCTGCTCGAGCTGTGTTCCGCAGATCAAGGTGAAGGCCGATGGCACCGATCAGAAGGTCACCGGCCACCCGTATTACGACATGGTGAACGTCAAGATCCTCAGCCCCACCTCGATCGAGCGCACGGACACCAAGGCCGGCAAGCCGGCCATCAGCATCACCTACACCGTGTCGGCGGACGGCAAGACCCTGAGCGGCAAGTTCATCGACAACACCGGCGCGAAGACCGCGACCGGCTCGTTCACGGAGACGCGGGTCGCCGCGGGTCCGGCCGGGGGGCACGCCATGTCCGGCTCGTGGCTGGCCACGGGCCTGGCGGATGGCAACGACGCGGCGCTCACCTACCACTACGCGATGACCCCCGACGCGTTCAGCATGAAATGGAACGGCCAGCACTACGATGCGAAGTTCGACGGCGGGCAGTATCCGGTCGCGGGCGACCCGGGACACACGAAAGTGATGCTGAAGAAAGTCGACGACAACACGGTGGACGAGACCGACTATCGCATGGGCAAGGTGACGGACGAGATCCACCTGGCTGCGGCGAAGGACGGCAAGAGCGTCGAGGTCACCGACAAGGACGTGCAGCACGGGCAGACCACGAGCTTTACGCTCGACCGGCAGCAGTAGCGACCGGCAGCAATAGCGATCACCAGTACGGGTACTCCCCGGGAGCGGTCGACTGCCGTTCCCGGGGTGTGTGCGCCGCGCAACTAGCGCCGGTGCGCGGGCGCGGCGCGCCCCGGCTTGCGCACCCAGTAGCCTTCCTCGCCGCCGGCGGCATGCTCGAAGGCCTGGTTGTCCAGATCGTGCCCCACCAGCTGCTCGGCGCCCGAGTCCTCGAGGATCTGCGCCGCACGCTGGCTCTCCACGGCGCCGCGCGGTTGCACCGCTACGGTGGCGGCTCCTGCTTCGATGCGCCGCACGAGCGCAGCGACGAGCCGCCGCTCGCTCTGGTCGCTCAGCAGCGTGCGGAAATGCTGGCGCAGTTTGGCGCGCTGCGAGGGTCCGGGGGCCTCGGCGGCTCGCCCCGGATCAGCGCTCGCGGTGAGGTTCACGCGATCGGTCGGAAAGCCGTCGCTCACCAGGCGGGTGCGCACCCGGTCGGCCGTGGGGTAATCGTTGAAAACCGCGAGCAGCACAGCACTCATTGCGTCTCCCTGGCTTCAAGGCCAGCGCCGTGCGCGCCATTGCAGCGCACCGGCCGCAGGCGCGCTGTCAGTCAACCGCCCGCGGCAGGGTAGGGAAAATACCGATCCGTCGCCTTAGGATGTGGTCATGGCCGCAAGACGCCCGCGGGGCCGCCCCGCTCACGCCGACGTTCTGACGCCCGCCGAGTGGCGGGTCGTGCACGCCGTGCAGCACGGCCTCAGCAACCGTGAGATCGCCGCGCGCCGCGGAATCAGCCGCGATGCGGTGAAGTATCACGTCGCCAACGCCATCGCGAAGCTCGGGGTGACGAACCGCCAGGGGCTGCGCAGCTGGTTTCGCGAGCCGCGGCACAGCGCGCTCGGCCGCAGGGAGAAACCGCAGATGAACACCGTGACACTGGGCCCGCTCGCGCAGATCGCGCGCACCGTGCGCGACATCAAGGAATCGGAAACGTGGTACGGCAAGACGCTCGGGCTGCGCCATCTCTACACCTTCGGCTCGCTCGCCTTCTTCGACCTCGGCGGTACGCGGTTGATGCTGTCCGCGCAGGAGCAGCTGGCGGCTGAGTCCATTCTCTACCTGCGGGTCGAGGATATCCGCGCGGCCTACGAGCTGCTGTGCTCGCGCGGCGTGCAGTTCGCCGCGGCGCCGCACATGATCCACCGACATGCCGACGGTACGGAGGAGTGGATCGCGCCTTTCAACGATCCCGAAGGACGCCCGCTCGCGATCCTCTCGCAGGTGAAGCCCTGAAGCTCAGCGCGATGGCAGCGGCGCGGCGGCCGCGGGCTCCTTGGCGGGCTTGTCCTTGGCTTTGGTGGCCGGCGCCGGCGGCTTGGCGAGCAGATCCTCGAGCGGCGTGAAGATCAGCGCGTACTTGTAGTCGGGTATTTCGAACTCCCAGCCGCTGAGGCGCGCGGTGAGCGTCTGCGCTTCCGCCGCGCTGACCGGGGCGTTGGAGCGCGCGTTGATCGCGACCAGCGCATGTGGACCGTCCTTGCGCCCGGCGAACTCCACCTCCAGTCCATCGAAGGTGCGGAAAGTTGCGTGCGCCAGCACCGCTCCGGCCGCTGGCGTCGCCCCGGCCGGCGGCGTCGCCCCGGCCGCCGGTGTTGCCCCGGCCGCCGGTGTCGCCCCGGCCGGCGCGGCCTTGCGGACGTCGTCGAGCGTGAGCGTGCTCAAGGCCGCGCCCAGCCCGTTGGCCGCCGCGGGGCTGCTGAGCGCACGGCCCTTGGGCAGCGGGCTGACGTTGAAGTTGGCGTCCTGCGCCTTGTCGCGCGACGCCTTGTAGGGGGCACCCTGCGCCGGCTGCTCCTCGATCTCGCGCACGCGCTGCTCGGAAATGTCGACCAGCTCGTGAGCCAGCCAGGTCTTCGGGTCGGCATCGACGCTCAGCTGCGGTGCGGCGAGCAGGCTCGGCGGCGTCCCGGCGATGCGCACGTAACCTGACTTCGCCCCCGAGGCTTTGCCGACGATGAGCGCCCAGCGGTTCGCCGGAGCGATGAGCTCGATCAGCGTGCCGGTCGCCTTGGGCGAGGCGACGTCCTCGACCCCGAGCTGCGGGTAGTTGGCCGGCAGGCGGGTCTTCTCCTCGACGATGTTGAGGGCACCGAGATCGAGGATGAGCTTGCGTACCTTGCTGAGGTCGGCGGGCCAGTCGCGCTCGGCGACCTGCCAGCCGTGCGGGTCCTTGCGCAGCGTGGTGTGCGTGTCATCGCCGCGGCGCAGACGCACGCTGCTGAGCGCGTTCACCTGCTGCTCGAGCCCGGGCAGCACCAGCTCGCCGGCCACCAGGTCGCGCTCCAGGTGGCGGCGCGAGGACAGCCAGATCGCGAACGCGATCACCGCGATTCCCGCGACCAGCAGCCACAACGCGCGCCGGGCGCTCATGGCGCACCGCGCCCGGCAGCGGCGAGGCTGGCGCGCCGTCGCCGGCGCCAGACCGCGATCAGCAGCACCGCCAGTGCGAACGCGATGGGCACCACGACGATGTTGAGGAACTTGAGCGTGTTGCCCAGGCGCTTGATCTCCGCATCGAGCCCGGCCCGCACCGCGCGCAGCTCCTTGCGGATGCGCAGCTTCTCCGTCTGGAAGCGCGCGAGCGCGGCTTCCTGCTCGGGGGTGAGGATCAGCGCGCCGTTGTCGTTCTTGCCCTGCAGCGCGGCGAGCTTGCTCTCCGTGTCGCGCAGCTGCTGCTCGAGCTCCTGCTCCTTGGCGCGGAAGCGCTCCTCGGCGGCGCGGCGCAGCTTCTCGACGCGCTCGAAGGGACGGGTGAAGGTGGCGCGGCCGCGCACGCTGATGAGATCGGCGCTGCCGGCGAGATTGTCGAGTGCGTTCTGCACCATGTCACCGTTGCTGGCGACCGCCTGCGTCATGCGCTGGCCGAAGAAATTCTGCTCACGCACCCACAGGTAGTCCGACAGCAGGTCGGTATCGGCGAACACCACCAGGTTGAGCGGCTTCACCGACGCCTTGAGGTCGGTCTGTCCGGGCGCCAGCGTCGCGCCCGGCGGGGGACCGCCGGGGAAGGCGCTGTGCACGTTGCCGGTGACGCGCGCCGCCAGCACGTAGCGCTGCCCGGTGGGCTTGAAGCCCTCCTGCAGCGTCGCCGGATCGAACAGCATGCGAAAGCGCGATACCGGCAGCGGCTCGGCGTCGTTGCTCGACAGCAGCAGCGGCTCGAAACAGCTCTTCGCGCCCTGCACCGGCTGGCAGGCCTGTGCGCCCTTGAGCGGCTCGAGGTAGCCGGCGGTGGCCACGTTGACGTTCGACAGCCCGGCGGTGATGACGTCGTCGGAGGCGAAGCTGCTCTTGTCGAGACCGAGGATCCCCAGGTGCTCGACCGGTTCCTGTCCCTGGCGCATGGTGACGGTGAGCGCGTGGCCGCGGTCGGCGATCACCAGGTTGGGATTGAACTGCACGCCCCAGGCGTTGAGCAGCGTGCTCAGGTGCGAGGACTTGTCGGCGCCGAGCGAGGCCATCGGGTTCTGCGGGTCGGCGCCGGAGTTGTCGGATTCGGCGAGCGGATCGACGAACACCAGGATGTGGCCGCCGCGCAGCGCGAACTGGTCGATCGCGAACGTCAGCGCCGGCGACAGGCCTTTGGGATGCACCAGCACCAGCACGTTCGCCTCCGGGTCGAGGCGCGCGGCACCCGGGTCGAGCGGTCGCAGGTCGAACAGCTGCTGTGCGTCGTTGTAGATCATCCACGGCTGGCGGATCTGCCCGGTCTGCGGATCGAAGCCCGCGGCCATCGGCAGCGAGGTCAGCCAGGCGACCACCGGCTTCTTGGGATTGGCGAGCTGGTAGACGAGCTTGACGACGTCGTACTCGAGGAACTGCTCCTGGCTGGGATCGAAGAACGGGATGACGGCACGGCCGTCGGTGGCGTTGGTGCCCGCGAGGCCGAAGTAGAACTGCCCGCCGCTCGCGCCGAGCGGCGCGCCGGTCACGCCGAGCTCGGCGGCGCGGTCTTCCTCCTCGGAGAAGGGCTGCGGGTCGATCACGTGCAGGCGCAGCTTGCCGCCGGAGCGGCCGGCGAGCTCCTCGAGGAACTCGCGCACGCGCACGCCGTAGGTCTTCAGCTGCGGCAGCTGCCCGGCGATCTTCTCCGAGAAGAAGAAGTACAGGTTGATCGGCTCCTTGATGCTCGCCAGCACCCGCTCGGTGCCCGGGGCGGTGGTGTACAGGCGGTTCTGGGTGAGGTCGAGCCGCCAGCCGCGCAGTGCGTAGTTGCACAGCACCGTGAGGCCGATGAGCAGCAGGGCGATCCCGAGCAGCGTGCCGCCGCCGAGTGTCGAGCGTTTGTTCATGGGATGGCGGTGCCCTTCACTAATCGGCCTTGCGCAATTCGAGCGCGACGCCGGTGGCCAGCAGGAAGAAGCCGATCAGCATCGCGAAAAACAACAGGTCGCGCACGTCGATGACGCCCTTGGCGATCGACTCGAAGTGCGTGAGGAAGGAGAGCGAGGCGACCGCGTCGGTGAGCGCCTGCGGTGCCCAGGTGCGGAACAGGTCGAGCACCATGGGGAAGCCGGCCAGCAGGAACGCGAAGCACGCGACTACCCCGAGGATGAAGGCGACCACCTGGTTGCGGGTCAGCGCCGACATGCACGAGCCGATGGCGAGGAAGCCGCCGGCGAGCAGCAGGCTGCCGAGGTAGGCGGCGAGGATCGCGCCGTTGTCGGGACTACCGAGGTAGTTGACCGTGATCCACAGCGGAAAGGTGAGCGCGAGCGCGAGCGCGGTGAAGATCCAGGCGGCCAGGAACTTGCCGAGCACCGCATCGCGCAGGCGCACCGGCTGGGTCATCAGCAGCTCGATGCTGCCGGATTTGCGCTCCTCGGCCCACAGCTTCATCGAGATCGCCGGGATCAGGAACAGGTACAGCCAGGGGTGGAAGGTGAAGAACGGGTCGAGATCGGCCTGGCCGCGCTCGTAGAAGCCGCCGAGGTAGAAGGTGAAGGCGTTCGCCAGCACCAGGAAGATGAGGATGAACACGTACGCGAGCGGGGTGGCGAAGTAACTCGCCAGCTCGCGGCGCATGATGATGCCCACGTTGCGCATGCGGTGCTTTCGTTTCAGGCCGTGATGGTGCGGAACACTTCGTCGAGGCGCCCGGACTCGAGGTGCAGCTCCTTGAGCTTGAAGCCGCTGCGCGCCGCCAGCTCCGAGATCGCCGCCAGGATGGTGGCGCCCGAGCGCGGCAGCGCGGTGAGGCGCGCGTCGCGCTCGCTCACCTCCACCGAGGCGACGGCCGGCAGCGCCGCCACCGCCGCGCGCGCCGCCGGCAGCTGCGCGGCCTGCTCGAGCTGCATGGAGACCGCGTTGTGGTAGCGCGAGCGCGTGGCCAGTCCCGCCGGGCTGTCGTCGGCGACGATGCGCCCGCGCGCGATGATGATCGCGCGGGTGCACACCGCGTCCACCTCTTCGAGGATGTGGGTGGAGATGACGATGATCTTGTCGCGCGCCATGTCGTTGATGAGCGTACGCACCTCGTGCTTCTGATTCGGATCGAGGCCGTCGGTCGGCTCGTCGAGGATCAGCACCGGCGGGTCGTGCACGATGGCCTGCGCGAGTCCCACGCGGCGGCGAAAGCCCTTGGAGAGCGTCTCGATGGTCTGCTCGAGCACGCTCTGCAGCTGCAGGTGCTCGATGACGTGCGCGAGCCGCGTGCGGCGCCGCTCGCCCTCGAGCGAGCGCAGGTCGGCCACGAACGCGAGGAACTGCCGCACCGTCATCTCGCCGTAGAGCGGCGCGCCTTCGGGAAGGTAACCGAGGGCCGCCTTGGCGGCGAGCGGCTCGCTCTCGACATCATGACCGCAGATGCTCGCGCGGCCGGAGGTCGGCACGATGAACCCGGCCAGCATGCGCATGGTGGTGGTCTTGCCGGCCCCGTTCGGTCCGAGGAATCCGAGCACCTCGCCCGGCCCCACCTCGAAGCTGACATCTTCGACGGCGGTGAGCGAGTCGTAGCGCTTGGTGAGATGTTCGGTCCTGATCATGCGGTTTTGCGCTCTTAGTCGGCCGTGAGGCGAAAAGTTCCCGTCACATTCAAAGGGCGCGATTGTGGCCGCGACCCGGAGTGGAATTCAACTTTGTTTAATCTATCTTGCATTTCAATAAATTATACCGTGTTCTTCATGTGACACAGCGAAGGCGTGCGGGCGGACGGTGCGTCACGGCGACGCCACGGACGCGTCATCTGCCCGTCAAGCACCGGCCGCACACTGGAGCGCGGCGAAGTGCCAACCTCAAAAGGGCTTGCATGGGTTCTGCGTGGTGCGATGACGCGCTGCTGGCATACACCGAGCTCGACCGCGGGGCGCCGTTCTGCGGCAACCCGGCCTGCGCGCTGCACGTGCGGCTCGCCGATGCGCAGGTGGAAGGCGGCGGCAACTGGATCACGCTCCCCGACGGGCGCATGTTCGGCCGCAGTCGCTTCGGCAACGCGCTGCTGTGCGATGCCTGCGGCACGTGGCGTGGGCCGGTGCGCATCGCGCCGCCTCAGGAGCCGAAGCGCCGTCGCGCCCGCCAGTAGAGAATGCACAGCGCACCGCCGAGCAGGCCGCCGAGGTGGGCGAAGTGCGCCACGCCCGGCTCCCTCCCGGTCACGCCGAACAGCAGCTCGAGCAGCGCGTAGATCGTCACGAACAGCCACGCGGGCAGCGGGATCGGTATCGGGATCACGAACAGGCGCCGCCGCGGGAAGTACCAGGCGAAGGCGAGCAGCACGCCGAACACTCCGCCCGAGGCGCCGATAGTGGCTTCCGCCGCGGTGCTGGTGCCCTGCACCGCGAGCTGCGTCACTCCGGCGGCGAGCGCGCACACCAGGAAATAGCCGACCAGGCGCCGCGGCCCCCACAGGCGCTCGAGCTCCCCGCCGAACATGTAGAGCGCGAACATGTTGAAGAAAATGTGCGCCAGGCTGCCATGCAGGAAGGCATAGGTGATGAGCTGCCAGGCGTGGAACAGCCCGCTGCCGAGCGGCCACAGCGCGAACCATTGGTCCATGAAGGCGCGCGCAACCTGCTGCAGCAGGAACACCGCGACGTTGATGAGGATCAGCGCCCGCGTGGCGGGTGGCAGCGAGGGAAACATCCGCGGATCTTACGGTGTCAGATCGCGCGCTGCAGAAATAGCAGGTCCAGCCAGCGATCGAACTTGTAACCGACCTCGCGCAGCGTGCCGGCGTGCGTGAAGCCAAGCCGCTCGTGAAAGCGGATGGCGGGGGTGTTGGCCGCGTCCACGCCCGCGATCATGACGTGCTTGCCGAGCGCGGCGGCGCGCGGGATGAGCGCGCCCACCAGCTGCGTGCCGATGCCGCGGCCGCGGCCGTCGGCGCGCACGTGCACGCTGTGCTCGACCGTGAAGCGGTAGCCCGGCCAGGCGCGAAAGTCGCCGAAACTGGCGAAACCGGCTACGCCGTCGCGGTCGCGCGCCACCAGCACCGGATAACCCTGCGCGAGGCGCTCCTGCCACCACTGGCGACGCTCCTCGAGCGTAACGGGCAGATAGGAATAGACCGCCGTCGAGGTGGCGATCACCTCGTTGTAGATCGCCAGCAGTCCCGGCAGGTCGGCCGCGGTCGCATCCGCGAGCCGCAGGGCCGCGGCCGGCGGCGCGGCCGTCATGCGGCGCTCAGCGCGCCGCGCAGGAATTCGATGAGCGGCGGGCTGGTGCTGTGGGTGACGTTGAAGCGCAGCCATTGGCCGCAGCCCCCGTCCGCGGAGAACAGCGCACCGCGCGCCAGCAGGATCGACTGCGCACGCGCGCGGCGCACCAGCTCGTCCACCGGCACCGCATCGGGCGCCCGCCCCCACAGGAACATGCCTTCACCGCTCGCGCCGGGGAACTCGATGCCGGTCGATTCGAGCGCGCTGCGTGCGGCGCGCCGCATGCGCGCCAGCCGCGCGCGCAGCTGCTCGACGTGGCGCTTGTAGCGCCCGCCGTCGAGCATCTCGGCGACGAAACACTCGAGCAACGCCGAGCCGGCGAGCACCGACAGCACCTTGCGCTCGGTGAGGCGTGCCACCAGCGCGGCGTCCGCGGCCACGAAGCCGACCCGTAGCGCCGGACCTATGAGCTTGGTGTAGCTGCCGACGTAGACGACGTGCCGCAGGCCGTCGATCTGCGCCAGCCGCACCGCGGAGCCCTCGTACAGGTCGCCGTACACGTCGTCCTCCACGACCACGAATCCATAGCGCTCGGCAAGCGACAGGATGCGGTGGCAGTGCGCAGCTTCGGCACTCCAGCCGGTGGGATTGTGCACCAGGGTCTGCATGAAGAAGGCGCGCGGACGGTGCGCGCGGCAGGCCGCCTCCAGCGCTTCCAGATCCGGGCCCGCGGCCAGGCGCGGCACCGGGATCAGCCGCACGTGGTGGGCGCGCAGCTGCTCGAACAGCACGAAGTAGCCGGGGTCCTCCACCAGCACCGCGTCCCCGGCAGTGAGCAACAGCCGCGCGAGCAGGTCGAACGCCTGGCTCGCGCCATAGGTGGTCATGATGTTGGCCGCGCCCGCGGCGACGCCCTGCTGCACCAGCCGCGCGGCCACCTGCTCGCGCAGCTGCGGCAGGCCCTGCGTCGGGCAGGGGAGCCAGGGCTGCGAGCCGCGACGCTGCAAGCGCCGCAGCACGCTGGCGCAGGCCCCGTCCAGCAGCCAGTTCTCCGGCAGGAAGCCCGAGCCCGCCGGCACGATGTCGCTGCACTGTGCGAGGCACAGCTGCGCGAGCGACAGCGCATCCGAGCCGTCCGTGCCCGAGCCCTCGATCGCCACCAGGGGTGCGGCCAGGCGCTGGTGGGTGACGAAGAAACCGCGCCCGGCGCGCGACTCGATCAGCCCGCGAGCGACCAGGCGGTCATACGCGTCCACCACGGTGAAGGGGCTCGCGCTCACCTGCCGTGCCAGCTTGCGTATCGAGGGCAGCCGCGTGCCCGGGGGCAGCCGGCCCGAGCGCACCAGCTGCGTGACGCGCTCGCAGATCTGGTCGACGAGCGCCACGGGTGACTCGCGGCTCAGCTCGAACATCGGCGCACCTCCGGCGCAGCGGCCTGGGTCATCGCACCATCAGGTAGGCGGTGCTGACGAGTGCCAGCGCCATGGACACATTGAACACCATGCGCGGGCGCGGCGCACCGATCAGGTGGCGCAGCGAGCTGCCGAACAGTGCCCAGACCATCATGCACGGCACACCGATGCCCTCCATGATCCCGGCCATGTAGGCGCCGCTGCCGATGACGCCCAGCTCACGCGGCAGGAACAGCGTCGCGGCGGTGAGCGTCATCACCCACGCCTTGGGATTGAGGAACTGGAACAGCGCCGCCTGCAGGAATGTGACCGGCCGGGTCGCGGCACTCGCCGCGCGGTCGGCGCGGCCGAGCATGTGCCAGCCGAGATACAGCAGGTACGCCGCGCCCACCCAGGCGAGTGCGCCCTGCAGCGCGGGCCAGCGCGTGAACAGCGCCGCGAGCCCGGCGCAGGCGAGCAGCAGCTGGACGACGAAGCCTGCGGCGATGCCGAGCAGGTGCGGCAGCGTGCGGCGCAAGCCGAAGCTGGCACCCGAGGCCGTCAACATCACGTTGTTGGGCCCCGGGGTGATCGACATGACGAAGGTGTAGGTGACGAAGGGGAGCGGATCGATCATGGGCGCACGTTGCCTGCGGGCGAGCGCGGAAGGCAGGTACAGCGCCGCGGCGGTGGGCGCGCACTGTACGGGGCGCACACCGATACGCGCAGCGCGTGGGGGGCGGGGCGCGCGGTGCCGGAACCGCCTGTGCGTCATCCGCTATCATGCCCTCATGAACGAGGCGTTCATCTGCGATGCGGTGCGCACGCCGATCGGCCGCTACGGCGGCGCGCTCGCCGCGGTGCGCACCGACGACCTGGCGGCCGTGCCGATCCGTGCGCTGCTGGCGCGCAATCCGACGCTCGATCCGTCCGCGGTCGAGGAGGTGCTGCTCGGCTGCGCCAATCAGGCGGGCGAGGACAACCGCAACGTCGCCCGCATGGCACTGCTGCTCGCGGGGCTGCCGGTATCGGTCGCCGGGGCGACCATCAACCGCCTGTGCGGTTCGGGCCTGGACGCGCTGGCCATGGGCGCACGCGCCATCCGCGTCGGCGAGGCGCAGCTCGTCATCGCCGGCGGGGTCGAGTCGATGTCGCGCGCGCCGTTCGTCATGCCGAAGGCGGATGCCCCGTTCAGCCGCGACGCGCAGGTGTTCGACACCACTATCGGCTGGCGCTTCGTCAACCCGCGCCTGCGCGAGCAGTACGGCATCGACTCGATGCCCGAGACCGGGGAGAACGTCGCCGCGCAGTTCCACGTCGCGCGCGCCGACCAGGATCGCTTCGCGCTGCGCAGCCAGCAGCGTGCCGCGGCGGCGGCGGCGCGCGGCTTCTTCGCCCACGAGCTGGTGCCGATCGGGGTGTCGCAGAAGAAAGGGGCGCCGCTGCAGGTGGGTCGCGACGAGCATCCACGTGCGGAGACGACGCTCGAGCAGCTCGCCTCGCTGCCGGCGCCGTTTCGCGCCGGCGGCACCGTGACCGCCGGCAACGCGTCCGGCATCAACGACGGGGCCTGCGCGCTGCTGGTCGCGTCCGCGGCCGCGGCTGCGCGTCTCGGGCTCACGCCGCGCGCGCGCATCGTGGCCGCGGCCACCGCCGGGGTCGAGCCGCGCATCATGGGTATGGGCCCGCTGCCCGCGACGCGCAAGGTGCTCGCCGTGGCCGGACTCACCTTAGAGCAGCTCGACGTGATCGAGCTGAACGAGGCATTCGCGAGCCAGGCGCTCGCCGTGCTGCGCGAGCTCGGCCTGCCCGACGACGCGGCGCACGTGAATCCCAACGGTGGGGCGATCGCGCTCGGTCACCCGCTCGGCATGTCCGGCGCGCGCCTCGCGGCCACCGCGACCTGGCAGCTCGCGGCGAGCGGCGGCCGCTACGCGCTATGCACCATGTGCATCGGCGTCGGACAGGGCATCGCGCTGATTCTCGAGCGCGTCTAGCTCGCGGGCGGCGGGGACTGCCAGGGCAGGCGGTCCAGATCGAGGTTGCCGCCGCTCAAGACCACGCCGATGTGCGAGCCGCGAAGCTTGTCGCGCTGGGTGAGCAGCGCCGCGTACGGCACCGCGGCCGAGGGCTCGATGATGATCTTGAGCACCTCCCACAACTGCCGCATCGCCCGCACGATCGACTCTTCGGTCACCGTGACGATGTCCTCGACCCGCCCGCGGATCGCGGCGAACGGCTTCTCCCCGAGGGCACCGCGCAGGCCGTCGGCGATCGTGACCGGCGCGCGCTCCGGCGGCAGCAGCCGGCCGGCGCGGAACGAGCGCGCCGCATCGTCGGCGCCCGCGGGCTCGACGCCGATGACGCGGATGCCGGGCTTCAGGTGCGTCGCGGCCACCGCGGAGCCGGCCAGCAGGCCGCCGCCGCCCACCGGGCACAGCAGCAGGTCGAGCTCGGGCACCTGCCCGAGCAGTTCCACCGCCGCGGTCCCCTGGCCGGCCATGACCGCGTGGTCGTTGTAGGGATGAATGAGCGTCGCGCCGGTTGCCGCCACGATCTCGCTCGCAGCGCGCTCGCGCGCCGCGAGCGTCGGCGCGCACCAGCTCACCTGCGCCCCGTAGAGCGCGACCGCGGCGCGCTTGGCCTGCGGGGTGTTGTCGGGCATAACGACGAAGGCGGGGATACCGCGCAGCACGGCCGCGCGCGCCAGCGCTGCGGCGTGATTGCCGGAGGAATGCGTCGCCACGCCGCGTTGCGCCTGCGTCTCGCCGAGCGCGAACACTGCGTTGGTCGCGCCGCGCGCCTTGAAGGCGCCGCCCTTCTGGAAGTTCTCACACTTGAAGAAAAGCCGCGCGCCGACCAGCGCATCGAGCCTGCTGCTAGTCATCACCGGGGTGAGGCTGATGCGCCCGGTGAGGCGCGTGCGTGCCTGCTCGATGAGCTCGAAGGTAAATGCCGAGTGTTCGTTCGCCATAGGCGCACGAGGATGGCGGGCGCGCGCCGCTGCGGTCAAGCGGACTGAGCACGCGCGCCGCTTCAGCGCAGCGTGCCGGCGGACGCGGCAGCGCCCAGGCGCGCGCTCAGGCGGGCGAGCGCAACGCTCACGTCGACCGGCGGCGCATCGGCGGCGGCGCCAGCGGGAGCGGCGCCACCGGGAGTGGCGCTGTCGCGCAGCAGCGCGGCGAGGGTGTCGGCGCCGAGCCGTGTGGGCGAAGCGGATATCAGCAGCGCCAGCGCGCCGGTGATCTCCGCGGCCGCCACCGAGGTGCCCGAGGCGAAGTCGTACTCGCCGTTCGGGCGCAGCGTGAGGATGTGCTCAGCGGGCGCGGCGAGCGCGCGCGGCACGGCCGGCTGTTCGCTGGCACTGGCGGTGATCACGCCGGGAATGGCGGTAGGGAAGGGCGCGTCCGCGCCGGCGGCGGCGCCGACGAACACCACGCCGTGTTTGAGGCCGTTCTGCACCAGCGCCGCGAGCAGCGGGTCCGCGGGGCCGCCAATGCTCAGGTTCACCAGCGGCGCACCCGAGGCGAGCGCGGCCGCGAGCGCCTGCGCCAGCGTGAAGGTGTTGCAGGTGGCCGCGTCGCTCGCGGCCTCGAGCTGCCAGCAGGCGGCGAACACCTCGATGCGCACCTCGGGCGCGACGCCGACGATGCCGATGTGGTTGTTGGCGACGGCCGCGATGACGCCGGCCATGGCGGTGCCGTGGCGCAGCGCCGTGGCCGGTGGCGCCGGCCCGGGCACGAAGGAGCGCACGCGCGCGATGCGACCGGTGAGATCGGGGTGCGCCGCGTCGACGCCGGTGTCGATCAGCGCCACGCGCACGCCCGCCCCCTGGGTGCGCTCGTGGGCGCGCGGAATGCCGAGCACAGCGAGGTTGGTCTGCAGGTCGTAGAGCGGGTCGTTGTAGCGGGCGTCTGCGCCCGAAGTCAGCGAATGAAACTCCTGCAGCGGCTGCGCCAGCACCACGCTGCCGTCGTGCGAGAGTGCCGCGAGCACCGTCGCGACGCTCCTGCCGTCGGTGATCTCGAACACCACGCAGTGTATCGACAGCGCCTGGATAGGCCAGCTGGCTACCTCGTGCAGCGCGTAGCGGGAGGCGACGCGCCGTGCCTGCTGCTGCGCGCTCTGCCCCACGGCATAGCCGCCGCCGGCATAACGGCTGCCGCTCGAGCCGGCCGGTGGCGGCGGCGCGTGCTGCTCGTTGGCGAAGGCCACCACGATGCGCGGCAGCGCAGCCGCGGTCGGCGCAGCGGGTGCGGCGAGCGCCCCACCGGCACTGAGCGCTGCCAGCCAGGCGAGGAGCGCACGCGCGAGGGTGCGCATCAAGGCGGCGGCGGTCGCCGCTCCGGGTTGGCCACCGCCGCGACCGGCGCGAGCGGCTCGACCCAGCGCACGCGCGGATCCGCGCGCAGCCGCTGCGCGAGCTCGCTCAGCTGCTCGTGCAGCCGTGCGCCACCGCTGCCGGGCGGCGCGGACGCGGCAGGCGCGATGCCGAAGATCCCGACGGTATCCGGGCCCTCCACCACGCGCGCGCCGGCCGTGTGCAGCAGCTGACCGGCCTCGCCGACCGACACAGACGGCACGAAGGCGATGTGCAGCACGTCGGCACTGGTGGCGGGCGCACTGGTGTAGGTCGCATACAGCGGCTGCGACCAGCGCCAGGTCGTCGCCGCGAGCGCCGCCAGACCCGCGACCAGCATCAGGCTCGCCGCCCAGGCAAGTCCCAGGGGGCGCCAGGTAAACGCCGCCGGCCGCAGCGTGCGGCTGGCAGGCGCGGCGGCGCGCGCGCCCGCGGTGGTGCGCGCCGCAACGGCACGGCCATCGATGCGCTCGAGGAGCTTGCGGAACGAGGGGCCGGGTGCGTAGGTGACGCGCTCGGGTTGCGTGAGCGCCTCGCACATCAGGCGCTCGCGTGTCATCTCGCGCGCGCACTCGGCGCAGACCGCGACATGCTCTTCCACGAGCGCGCGCTGCGCGGCTGCGAGCCGTCCGTTGGCGAGCCACGGCAGCAGCTGCCAGCACTCTTCGTGCAGCGAGGGTGCGGTAGCCATCAGGCGCCCTCGGTCCGTGCCGCACGCCCGGCCGCCGTCGGCTGTGCCAGCAGCGGCAGCAGCTTCTGCAGCTTGGCGCGGGCGTGGAACAAGCGGGTCTTCACCGTGTTTACCGGGCAACTCATGATGACGGAGATCTCCTCGCAGGAATGGCCGAGCTCGTAACACAACTCCACCGCGAGCCGCTGCTCGACCGGCAGCTGCGCGAGCGCCTGGCCGAGCCAGTCGCGCAGTTCCTCGGCGCCGGAGCTTGCCTCGGTGGTAAGTGGCAGCTCGGTCGCCTCCAGGTTCTTCTCCGCCAGACGCGCCGAGGCGCGAAACGCGTTGCGCGCCTTGCGGTACGCAATCCCCAGGATCCAGGTCGAGGGCTGCGAGTCGCCGCGGAAGGTACGCGCCTTGCGCCACACCACCCAGAAGGTGTCGTTGATGACCTCTTCGGCGATGTCGTAGCGGTGCGTCAGCCGCGTGAGGAAGCGCGCCATGCGCCGGTGGTAGAGGTTGTAGAGCTCCTCGAACGCCTTGCGGTCGCCCTCAGCAATGCGGGCAATGAGCTCCACCTCGCGCGCCGCGCCGCCCATCCCACGTACGTTGAGCTCCGCCATGCCGTGTTCCGTCGCCCTTGAACAGGTCGCTGAAAAAGCGCCGTTTCCGGTGAGTGTCGCGCCCCGCCGCTACGGTTCAGTCACTATGTCCCTGCCGCCGCACGGCGGTCAAAAGCGCCAGCTCACGGTGGCCGCGACACGATGATTGGCGAGCGGGTAGGGGGCGAGCTGCTGCGCCTTGCCCTGGGTCAGGAAATAGCCCGCTGACAGCCGCCAGCGGCGAACCTCGTAAGCGAGGCCCGCGTTTCCATAAGCGTAGCCCCCGGCTCCCGAGGGCGGCGGGGGCGGCGGGGGCTGCCCGTAGTAGGCCGCGGCCTGCGCCGTGCTGCGGCCGCTCGCGTAGTAGTAGCCGAGGCCGCCGGTCGCGAACAGGCCGCCGGTAAGCAGCCATTGACCCGAGGTATCCGCCACCCAGGCCGGAGCGCGGCTCAGGCGCTCGCTGTACCAGTAGCGCACCGCGTTCGGGATGGCCGTCACTGAGAACGACCAGCGGTCGAGGTAGGTCACCCGGGTGGCCACCTCCTGGTAATCGAACGAGGTGTACGGCGTGCCGGCGACATAGTAGTGCGCCCGCCCCTCGACGTTCGCGCTCCAGGTACTGCCGAGCTGGAAGCGCTGACCCAGGTACGCCTCCAGCTCGTCCGCCGCTCCGGGCGGCAGCTCGCGGTCGCGCGTCGACGCCCAAACCCCGAGGTAGGTTCCGCCGCCGCTGTCGAGGTGCACGTCGAGCTGCGCGGCGCCGTGTCCGTCGCTTTCAGCTAGGCCGCGGTAGATGTAGTCGCTGGTCAGGCTGAGGCTTCCACCCACGCTGAGGTCATCGATCAAGCCTGCCGCCCCAGCGGGACCCGCCAAAGCCAAGAGCGCCCAGGCCAGCTGCCGGCCTGGGCGCAAAGCCCCGAAACGGTGCACAGCAGCCGCGGTTCTGCCGCGGATGAGACTTATCGTTCCAGGCATCCGGCGGGCCCGTCCAAGCCCGTCCGGGCCCCAGCGGACGTATACTGCATATCTATGGAGACCTTATCGCCGGCCGACACCGCCGTCGTGCGGCGCATTGTCGCCGAACACCTCGGACGTCCGGGCCCCCTCTTGGAAGTGTTGCATGCCGTGCAGGCGGCGTTGGGGTTCATCCCCGCGGGCGCCGTTCCACTCGTCGCCGAGGAGCTGAACCTGTCGCGTGCCGAGGTGCATGGCGTCGTTACCTTTTATCACTATTTTCGCCGCTCCCGGCCCGGGGCCCACACCGTGAGCCTCTGCCAGGCGGAATCCTGCCAGGCCATGGGCGCCGAGGCGCTCACCGAGCACGCCCGAAAAAGCCTTGGGATCGACTTTCACGAGACGACCGCGAACGGGCGCTTTTCGCTCGAGCCCATTTACTGCCTCGGCAACTGCGCCTGCTCGCCCGCGGCCATGATCGACGGCCGACTTTACGGACGGGTGACCGCCGAGCGCTTCGACGAGCTGATCGCGCAAGCCTCGGCTGCCTCATGACGGTCACGGTGTACGTTCCCGCGGATGCGGGTGCCCTGTCGCTGGGGGCGGGCGAGGTTGCCGCCGCCATTGCGGCCGAAGCGGCCCGTCGCGGCACGCAGGTCACGCTCAAGCGCAACGGCTCGCGCGGCCTCTACTGGCTCGAGCCGCTGGTCGAGGTGGTCACCCCCGCCGGACGACAGGCCTACGGGCCAGTGCGCATCGGCGATGTGCCCTCGCTGTTCGCCGTGGACTTCCTCAATGGCGGTGCGCATGCCCTCGCTCACGGACTGACGGATTCGCTCCCCTGGCTCGCCGGCCAGCAGCGCCTGACATTCGAGCGCGTCGGCATCGTCGAACCCGCAAGCGTGGCAGATTATGTCAAGCACGGCGGCTACCAGGGATTGACCCGGGCCTTGAGCATGGCACCGGCCGAGGTGGTCCAGGCGGTCACGGCCTCCGGATTGCGCGGACGCGGAGGGGCGGCCTTTCCGACCGGGATCAAGTGGAAGACCGTGCACGATCAGCCCTCTTCACTGCAAAAGTACGTCACCTGCAACGCCGACGAGGGCGATTCGGGGACCTTCGCCGACCGCATGCTGATGGAGGGCGATCCGTTCGTCCTCATCGAGGGCATGACCATCGCCGGCATCGCCGTCGGCGCGACCCAGGGTTTCATCTACCTGCGCGCGGAGTACCCGCACGCGCACGCCGCGCTGAAGACCGCGATCGCGGCGGCCCGGCACGCTCAGTATCTGGGGCCGGACGTGGCCGGCAGCGGCAAGCGCTTCGAGCTCGAGGTGCGCCTGGGCGCCGGGGCTTACATCTGCGGCGAAGAGACCTCGATGCTCGAGAGTCTCGAGGGCAAGCGCGGCGAGGTGCGCGTGCGTCCGCCGCTGCCGGCCATCAAGGGGCTGTTCGGTCAGCCCACCGTAGTCAATAACGTGGTGACCCTTTGCAGCGTGCCCTGGATTCTGTCGCACGGCGCGCAGGCCTATGCGGACTTTGGCATGGGTAAATCGCGCGGCACGCTGCCGATACAGCTGGCCGGCAATATCCGCCGCGGTGGCCTTGTGGAACGCGCGTTCGGGCTGACCTTACGGGAACTGCTGTACGATTATGGCGGCGGCTCGGCGTCCGGGCGGCCGATCCGCGCGGTGCAGATCGGCGGACCCCTCGGGGCGTACGTTCCGCCGGCGCATTTCGACACCGCCGTCGACTACGAGGCTCTCACGGCAGTCGGCGCGCTGCTCGGACACGGTGGTATCGTGGTGTTCGACGACAGTGTCGACATGGCGCGCATGGCGCGTTATGCCATGGAGTTCTGCGCCATCGAGTCGTGCGGCAAGTGCACGCCGTGCCGCATCGGTTCGACGCGCGGCGTGGAAGTCATCGATCGGATCCTTGCCGGTGTCGATGGCGAGCGCAACGTGCGGCTGCTCGAGGAGTTATGCGACACCATGGTGCAGGGATCGCTGTGCGGGCTGGGCGGCATGGCGCCGTTCCCCGTGCAGAGCGCATTGAAGTATTTTCGCGAGGATTTTCGCGCGCGCGTCAGCTGACGCGCACCGCACGAGTGAGGCTGGAATCATGTATGCCATAGATTATGAAGACCGTGGGACTCCGGAGCCGGTAAGCGCAGGCGCGCCGGTCACCGTCGAGATCGACGGCCATGCGATCAGCGTGCCCGAGGGCACCTCCGTGATGCGCGCCGCGGCGCTCGCCGGGGTAAAAGTGCCGAAGCTGTGCGCCACCGACACGCTCAAGGCGTTCGGCTCCTGTCGCCTGTGCCTGGTGGAGGTCGAAGGCCGCAAGGGTTATCCGGCCTCCTGCACCACGACCGTGGTCGCGGGCATGAAGATCTGCACCCAGTCGCCGAAGCTGCAGCAGTTACGCCGCAGTGTGATGGAGCTGTATCTGTCCGACTATCCGCTCGAGCGCCAGCCGAGCGAGTCAGAGGCGCGCACCGAACTGCGCGCCATGGCGGACAAGCTCGGAGTGAAGTCGACTCCGTACGCCAACGGCAAGCGCCACACCGGGCAGCCCAAGGACGAGAGCAATCCGTATTTCACCTTCGACCCGGACTCGTGCATCGTGTGCTCGCGTTGCGTGCGCGCGTGTGACGAGATCCAGGGGACGTTTGCGCTCACCATCCAGGGGCGCGGCTTCGATTCGAAGGTGTCGGCGAGCCAGGATGAGCTGTTCCTCGAGTCCGAGTGCGTCTCCTGCGGCGCGTGCGTCGAGGCCTGCCCGACCGCGGCGCTCACCGAGAAATCAATCATCGGCCTGGGGGCTGCCGAGCGCGCCACGACCACGACGTGTGCGTACTGCGGCGTCGGCTGCAGCTTAAAAGCGGAATCGCGCGGTGAGGGCGCGGACGTCGAAGTGGTGCGCATGGTTCCGAACCGGGACGGCCACGCCAATCACGGCCATGCCTGCGTCAAGGGGCGCTTCGCCTACGGCTACGCGACGCACGCGGATCGCGTGATGAAACCCTTGATCCGCAAGAGCATCCGCGACAACTGGCGCGAGGTGTCCTGGGAAGAGGCGATTGCCTACTCGGCGAGCGAGATTCGCCGCCTGCAGGCCAAATACGGACGCGATTCGGTCGGCGGCATTACTTCTTCGCGCTGCACCAACGAAGAAACCTTCCTGGTGCAGAAACTGGTGCGCGCGGCCTTCGGCAACAACAACGTCGACACCTGTGCGCGCGTGTGTCATTCGCCCACCGGCTATGGGCTCAAGAACACCATCGGCGAGTCTGCCGGCACCCAGGCGTTCGATTCGGTCATGCAGGCCGACGTGGTCATGATCATCGGCGCGAACCCCACCGACGGGCATCCGGTGTTCGCCTCGCAACTGAAGCGCCGCCTGCGCCAGGGGGCGAAACTCATCATTGCCGATCCACGCGAGACCGCACTGGTGCGCACCCCGCACATCGTGGCGGACGAGCACCTGCAGCTGACCCCCGGCACCAACGTTGCGCTGCTGAACGCCATCGCGCACGTGGTGGTCACCGAGGGCCTCGTCAAGGAAGCCTACGTTGCCGAGCGCTGCGAGCCTGAGGCGTTCGCCAACTGGAAGGCGTTCGTCGCGCTCGAGCGCAATTCGCCTGAGGCCAGCGAGAGCATCACCGGCGTGCCGGCCGACAAGGTACGCCGCGCGGCGCGCCTGTACGCCACCGGCGGCAACGGGGCCATCTACTATGGCCTCGGCGTCACCGAGCACAGCCAGGGCACGACCACCGTGATGGCGATTGCCAACCTCGCCATGGCCACCGGCAATCTCGGGCGCGAGGGCGTGGGCGTGAATCCGTTGCGCGGTCAGAACAACGTGCAGGGCTCCTGCGACATGGGTTCCTTCCCGCACGAGTTCAGCGGTTATCGCCACGTATCCGATGGCGCGACCCGGGCGCTGTTCGAGGGTGATTGGGGCGTGCCGCTGCAGTGCGAGCCGGGCCTGCGTATTCCCAACATGTTCGAGGCAGCGCTGGACGGCACCTTCAAGGGGTTATACGTGCAGGGCGAGGACATCGCGCAGTCCGATCCCAACACACATCACGTCAGCGCGGCGCTCGAGGCCATGGAGTGCGTCATCGTGCAGGATCTGTTCCTGAACGAGATCGCAAAGTTTGCGCATGTATTCCTGCCGGGCTCCTCGTTCCTCGAGAAGGACGGCACCTTCACCAATGCCGAGCGACGCATCTCGCGCGTGACCAAGGTCATGCAACCGCTCGCCGGCTACGAGGACTGGCAGGTCACCGTGCTGTTGTCCAATGCGCTCGGCTATCCGATGAACTACACGCATCCCTCGCAGATCATGGACGAGATCGCGCGTCTCACGCCCACCTTCACCGGTGTCACCTACGAGAAGATCGACCGCCTCGGATCCATCCAGTGGCCGTGCAACGATGCGGCGCCCGAGGGCACTCCGACCATGCACATCCACCAGTTCGTGCGCGGCAAGGGCAAGTTCTGGCCGACCGAGTATGTGCCGACCAGTGAGCGCTCGACCAGCCGCTTCCCGCTCATCCTGACGACCGGGCGGATCCTGACGCAATACAACGTCGGCGCGCAGACGCGTCGCACCGGCAACGTCGTGTGGCACGCGGAAGATGTTCTCGAGATCCATCCGCACGATGCGGAGGTTCGCGGTATCAGCGACGGGGACTGGGTCGGGCTCACCAGCCGCGCCGGCGAAACGGTGCTGCGCGCGAAAGTGTCCGAGAAGATCGCGACCGGCGTGGTGTACACGACCTTCCATTTCCCGGAAACCAACGCCAACGTGGTGACCACCGAGAACTCCGACTGGGCGACCAACTGCCCGGAGTACAAGGTGACCGCGGTGGAAGTGGTGCTGGTGAACCAGAAGGACGCCTGGCAGAAGCGCGCACAGGCCGAACGTTCGATGCCACGCACCGCCAAGAAGCGTAAGCAGGATCGGGCCCCTGCCTGATGCAATGAGCGCGCACGCGGCGGCGGAAGGGCCCTCAGCAGGCGCGGTCAGCGCGCAAGTCGACATCGAGCGCTGGACACGCGGCAGCATCGCGCGCACCACCGACCTGGTGGCGGAGGAAATGCCCGTCGCGCTCGTCTACCACGAGGTGCCGCATGTCGTCATGCTGGCCACTCCGGCTGATCTGGAGGACTACGCGGTCGGATTCACGCTCAGCGAGGGCCTGGTGGCACGCACCGATGAGATCCGCGGCGTGGAAGTGATCCAGGGCGAGGCATCCTTCGATGTGAAGATCACCGTGGCATGGGAGCGCTTCAGCCAGCTGATCCAGCGCCGCCGCAACCTCGCCGGACGTACCGGCTGCGGGCTGTGCGGGGCGGAAACGGCCGAGGATGCCATCCGTGAGTGCCCGAGCGTTCCGGCCGGGGTCACCATCAGCGCCGAGGAGCTGCACGCGGCGATCGCCGAGCTCGCGGGCCGCCAGCCGATCAACGCCCGCACCGGCAGCGTGCATGCCGCGGCCTGGGTGGTGCCGGGGGCCGGTATCCAGGTGGTCCGCGAGGATGTCGGCCGCCACAACGCGCTTGACAAGACCATCGGTGCACTGGCCAGATCCGGGGCCGACTTTTCCGCCGGCTACATGCTCATCACCAGCCGCGCCAGCTACGAGATGGTGCAGAAGTGCGCCACCGTCGGCGTCGCGCTGCTGGTGGCGCTGTCGGCGCCGACCGCCTTCGCGGTGCGCCTGGCGCAGCGCTGCGGACTCACCCTGGTGGCCTTTGCGCGCGCCGACCAGCACGTGGTCTACGCGCATCCGCACCGGCTGAAGTAGACCCGCAAGCCCCATGAACATCGATCTGCTCATCAAGATGACCAACGAGATCGGCGACTTCTTCGCCGGCACGACCGATACCGAGGCCGCGGCGGAGGCAGTGGCCAACCACCTCAAGCGCTACTGGGAGCCGCGCATGCGCGCGCAGATGCTCAGCTACTACGAGCAGCGCCAGGGAGCAGGCTTGAGCGAGGTGGGGAAGAAGGCGGTGGCGCTGCTGCACGAGGCGGCGAAATCCCCACCCGTCCCGCCGCACGCCCCCGATGCCGCTCCGCCCCCCAAGGGCCCGGGAGCATGAGCCCGGCGCCGCTGGCTGCCGGGCGCGTCCTGATCTGTGGCTCAGTGGCCTTCGACACCATCATGGTGTTCGGCGATCGTTTCGCCAATCACATCCTGCCCGACAAGATCCACATGCTGAACGTGTCGTTCCTGGTGCCGCGGATGCGCCGGGAATTCGGCGGCTGCGCCGGCAACATCGCCTATAACCTCGGGCTCCTCGGGGACGTCGGCGTCCCCATGGCGACCGTGGGCCGCGACTTCGCTCCTTATAAGGAGTGGCTAACGGCGGCGCGCGTGCCGACGGAGCACCTGCGCGTCATCGACACCGAGCTCACCGCGCAGGCCTTCATCACCACCGATCTGGACGACAACCAGATCACCGCCTTTCACCCCGGGGCCATGCAGCACAGCCACGTCAACCGCATCGCGGATGCGCGCGACATCGTGCTCGGCATCGTCGCCCCCGACGGGCGCGAGGGCATGCTCGAGCATGCCGCGCAGTTCGCGCAGCTGCGCATCCCGTTCATCTTCGACCCGGGTCAGGGCCTGCCGCTGTTCGGCGCCGCCGAGCTGCAGCGCTTCGTGTCGCAGGCGCGCTGGCTGACCGTCAACGAGTACGAGTGGCAGCTGCTGCAGCAGAAGAGCGGCTGGGGCGCGGGCGAGGTGCTCGAGCGGGTCGAGGCGCTGATCGTGACGCGCGGCGCGGCGGGCTCCACCATCACGACGCGCGCGGGCGAGATCGCCATCCCGGCCGCACCGGCCAAGGCGATCGTGGACCCGACCGGCTGCGGGGACGCGTACCGCGCCGGGCTCATTCACGGGCTGCTGCACGGGCTGGACTGGCGCGCCACCGGGCAGATCGCCGCGCTCATGGGCGCCATCAAGATCGAAGCGCGCGGCACGCAGAATCACCGCTTCACGAGCGCGGAATTCGCCAGCCGCCTGCGGCAGGCGTTCCCCTAGCCGGGCGTTGCGGACATATTTCCTGCAGGCCGCCTAAGCCGGTGCTGCGAGGGGGGAGCAAGCCCCGGACAACCTGGGTTAAACTGCGAGTTTCCACTGAGCGAACCGAAGAACCCAAGCCTATGGCGAATGACTACCTCTTCACCTCGGAATCAGTCTCCGAGGGGCACCCGGACAAGATCGCGGACCAGATCTCCGACGTGGTGCTGGATGCGATCCTGCGCGAGGACGTCCGCGGCCGCGTCGCCTGCGAGACCCTCGTCAAGACCGGCGTCGTGATCGTCGCCGGTGAGATCACCACCAGCGCCTGGGTGGACGTCGAGGCGCTGGTGCGCAAGACCGTCCTCGACATCGGTTACGACTCCTCCGAGATGGGCTTCGACGGCGCCAGCTGCGGGGTGCTCAACATCATCGGCAAGCAGTCCGTCGACATCGCCCAGGGCGTCGATCGCAAGGACGAGCGCCGTCAGGGTGCCGGCGACCAGGGACTCATGTTCGGTTACGCCACCAACGAGACCGACGTGCTGATGCCCGCGCCGATCACGCTCGCGCACCGCCTGGTGAAGCGCCAGGCGCAGGTGCGCAAGTCCGGCAAGCTCGCCTGGCTGCGCCCGGATGCGAAGAGCCAGGTGACGCTGCGCTACGAGGACGGCGAGCCGGTGGGCCTGGAGGCGGTGGTGCTGTCCACCCAGCACAGCCCCGATGTCTCGACCAAGGTGCTGCGCGAGGCGGTGATGGAGGAGATCCTCAAGCCCGTCCTGCCGCAGAAGTGGCTGGACAAGCGCACCAAGTACCACATCAACCCCACCGGCCGTTTCGTGATCGGTGGTCCGGTCGGGGACTGCGGGCTCACCGGGCGCAAGATCATCGTCGACACCTACGGCGGTTACGCCCGCCACGGCGGCGGCGCTTTTTCCGGCAAGGACCCCTCCAAGGTCGATCGCTCGGCCGCCTACGCGGCGCGCTACGTCGCCAAGAACATCGTCGCGGCGGGACTGGCGGCGCGCTGCGAGGTGCAGGTGTCCTACGCCATCGGCGTCGCCGAGCCCACCTCGATCATGGTGGAGACCTTCGGCACCAGCCGCCTGTCGCGCGAGCGCCTGACGCAGATCGTGCGCAAGCACTTTGATCTCACCCCCTACGGGCTGCGCGAGATGCTCGACCTGCTGCGGCCGATCTACCAGAAGACTGCCGCCTATGGACACTTCGGCCGCAGTGAGCCGGAGTTCACCTGGGAACGTACCGATCGTGCCGAGGCGCTCGCCGCCGAGGTGAAGGGGATGCGAGCCGCCTGAATTCGAATGCAGCCGCGACTGCGGCAGCGACGCGTGCTGAGGAGCGCTGCGACAGGACGAGCGGATGCCATCCGCTGCGCCTGCCAGGCTCAGCAATCGTCGGTTATCCACACGGCGCTCACTCAACTCATCAGGAGCATTGAGTATGAACGCCACACTGAAATCCGCCCCCAGGGCGGGCGATTACCGAATCGCTGACATAGGCCTTGCCGACTTCGGTCGCAAGGAAATCGCCATCGCCGAGACCGAGATGCCCGGCCTGATGGCGATCCGCCAGGAGTTCGCGCCCACGCAGCCGCTGCGCGGTGCGTGCATCGCCGGCTCGCTGCACATGACCATCCAGACGGCGGTGCTGATCGAGACGCTGCAGGCGCTCGGCGCCACAGTGCGCTGGGCGTCCTGCAACATCTTCTCCACCCAGGATCACGCGGCGGCGGCGATCGCCAGCCGCGGCACGGCGGTGTTCGCCTGGAAGGGCGAGTCGCTCGCCGATTACTGGGAATACACGCATCGCATCTTCGAGTGGCCGAACGGTGGCCACGCCAACATGATCCTCGACGACGGCGGCGATGCGACGCTGCTGCTGCATCTGGGCGTGCGGGCCGAGAGTGACGCGGCGGTCATCGCCAAGCCGGCGAGCGAGGAGGAGCAGGCGCTGTTCGCCGCGATCCGCGCGCGGCTGCAGGCCGAGCCGCACTGGTACTCGAGCCGCATCCGCCACGTCAAGGGGGTGACGGAGGAGACCACCACCGGGGTGAAGCGCCTCTACCAGATGGCGCGCGACGGCCGGCTCGCCTTCCCGGCGATCAACGTCAACGACTCGGTGACCAAGAGCAAGTTCGACAACCTGTACGGCTGTCGCGAGTCGCTGGTGGATGCCATCAAGCGCGCCACCGACGTGATGGTGGCGGGCAAGATCGCGGTGGTCTGCGGTTATGGCGACGTCGGCAAGGGTTGCAGCCAGGCGCTGCGCGCGCTGTCCGCGCAGGTGTGGGTCACGGAGATCGATCCGATCTGTGCGCTGCAGGCGGCCATGGAGGGTTACCGGGTCGTCACCATGGAGTACGCCGCCGACAAGGCCGACATCTTCGTCAGCGCCACCGGCAACTTCCACGTGATCACGCACGAGCACATGGTGCGCATGAAGCACAACGCGATCGTGTGCAACATCGGCCACTTCGACAACGAGATCGACGTGGCGAGTCTCAAACGCTATCAGTGGGAAAACATCAAGCCGCAGGTCGATCACGTGATCCTGGCCGACGGGCGGCGGCTGATCCTGCTGGCCGAAGGGCGGCTGGTGAATCTTGGCTGCGGTACCGGCCACCCGAGCTACGTGATGAGCTCGAGCTTCGCCAACCAGGTGATCGCGCAGGTGGAGCTGTTCAGCCGCACCGCCGATTACCCGGTCGGGGTCTACGTGCTGCCCAAGCACCTCGACGAGAAGGTCGCGCGGCTGCAGCTGCGCAAGCTCAACGTCACGCTCACTGAGCTGACCGACACGCAGGCGCGCTACATCGGCGTGGACAAGGCCGGGCCCTACAAGCCCGATCAGTACCGCTACTGATGGCTGCTCCGGCGGAGGGCGCGGGCGCCGCGCTGCACCAGCACACGCCGCATGAGCAGCAGCGCGCCGCCGTCGGCGGCGCGCTGCTGCTCGACGGCAAGGCGGTCGCGGCGCGCGTGCGCGCGGAAGTGGCGCAGCGCGCGGCGCAGTTCGCGGCGCGCTACGGCCGACCCCCGGGGCTCGCGGTGGTGCAGGTGGGCGAGCATCCAGCCTCCAGCGTCTACGTGCGCAACAAGCGCCGCTCCTCGCAGGAGGCGGGGATCGCCTCGTTCGCCCACGACCTGCCCGCCACGACCAGCGAGGCGCAGATCCTCGCACTCATCAGCGCGCTCAATCACGACGAGCGGGTCGACGGCATTCTCGTGCAGCTGCCGCTGCCCAAGGGCGTCAACGCCGATCGCGTCATGGACGCGGTCGACCCGGCCAGGGACGTGGACGGCTTTCACCCGCTCAACACCGGGCTGCTGGCGCAGAAGCGCCCCCGGCTGCGCCCGTGCACGCCCTTCGGCGTCATCCGTCTGGCGCAGGAGTACGGCATCGCCCTCACCGGGACGCGCGCTACCGTGGTGGGTGCTTCCAACATCGTCGGACGCCCGATGGCGCTCGAGCTGCTGCTGGCGCGCGCCACCGTCACCGTGTGCCACACCGGCACGCGCGACCTGCGCGCCGAGGTCGAGCGTGCGGAAGTGCTGGTCGCGGCGGTCGGCAAGGCCGGGTTCATCCCCGGGGAGTGGGTCCGCCCGGGGGCGGCGGTGTTCGACGTCGGCATCAACCGCACCGCCAGCGGTGCGCTGGTGGGCGATGTGGAGTTCGCCAGCGCCGCCGCGCGCGCCGGCTGGATCACCCCGGTCCCGGGAGGCTTAGGTCCCATGACCATCGCCATGCTGCTGTCGAACACAGTCGATGCAGCGAACTTACGGGCTGCCAGGGAATAAGATCGCCCACCTGTAAGTCTCCTCTCAAGGGGGACGACGGTAGCGGCGCCGCGGAGAGATAAGGCCCCCATGGATGACAAGCGCGCTCGTTTCGAGGCGCAGGTGATGCCGCACCTGGACGCCGCGTACCGCTTTGCACGCTGGCTGGCGCGCTCGGCGGTCGAGGCGGACGACATCGTGCAGGAGGCGTTTCTGCGCGCATTCCGCGCATTCGACACGCTGCGGGGCGGGGAGCCGAAGGCCTGGCTCTTCACCATTGTGCGCAATTGCCATGCGACCGCCGTGCAGCAGCAGCGGCGGCGCTGGGAGGTGGGGCTGGCGCAGGAGCCCGCGGCGCCCCCTGGCGCGGAGGCGCTCGCCGCCACGCCCGACCCGGAGAGCGCCTCGATCGAGCAGGATCAGCGGCGCGTGCTCGATCAGCTGATCGCGGCGCTCCCCGAGGAGCATCGTGAAGTGCTGCTGTTGCGGGAAATGGAGGACATGAGCTACCGCGAGATTGCCGCCGTCACGCAGGTGCCGATCGGGACGGTGATGTCACGGCTGGCGCGCGCGCGTGCCGCGCTGAAGCTCAGGTGGCTGCAGCAAGCCGAAGGAGAGCCACATGCAGTGCGCTGAAAGCTCACGCGCCCAGGCCTACTTCGATGGTGAGGTCGATGCGGTTACGGCCGCCGACGTCGAGCGGCACGTCGCGCAATGCCCGCAATGCAGCGCCCTGCTCGAGGAGCTCGCGCAACTGCGCGCCGGCATGCGCCGCGAGCTCGAATACGGGCAGGCGCCGCCGCGGCTGCGCGTGGCGATCGAGCGCATGCTCGATGAGGAGACTGCTGCCGGGACGGCCGCCCCCTCCGCGGCGCAGCCGCGCACCGTTGCCCGCCGTGCGACCTCGCCCGCCTGGCGCACGCGGGCCTTCTGGCTGGGAGCCTCCGGCGGCCTCGGTGCGGCGCTCGCGGCCAGTGTGGTGCTGTTCGTCCTGTCTGCCACACCCACGGATCCGCTGCTCGATGACGTCATCACCGCCCACGTGCGCTCGCTGATGCCTGAACACCTGACGGACGTCGTGTCCACCGACCGCCACACGGTGAAGCCGTGGTTTGCCGGCCACGTGGATGTCTCGCCGGTGGTGGCCGACTTTGCCGCTCAGGGCTATCGGCTGGTGGGCGGCCGTGCAGACTACTTCGATCATCAACGCGCCGCGGTCGTGGTCTATCAGCACGGCGCCCACGTCATCAACGTGTTCACGTGGGTCGCAGGAAGGCAAACGTTCCCGGAGCGCACCACCCGCAGCGGCTATCACGTCGCCTTCTGGCGAGTGGGCAACCTGCAGTATTGCGCCGTGTCCGACGCCGGCTGGGAGGAGTTGTCCGCGCTGGTGCGGCTGCTGCGCGACGCCGGTGCCGGCGACGCGCATTGACGGCGACGCGCGTTGACGGCGACACGCACCGACGGCGCAACGCTGCAGCAGGTGGAATAAAAAGTCCCGGTCCGCAGTCTTCTCCCTCGTATGCCAACGAAGGAGACGGACATGTCGGACGAACCATCGCTGAGATCGCGCCGCAGCATGCTCAAGTGCATGGCTTATGGCGGGGCGGGCACGCTGTTCGCACTCGCCGGGGGCGTTTTCACTCCCATCGACCTGGCGCTGGCGGCCACGGATCGCCAGGGCGCCGCGCGGCTGGGGAAGCCGCTGTTCGTGCAGATCAGCGATACGCACATCGGCTTCAACAAGGAGGCGAATCCGGATGTCAACGGGACCCTGGCGCAGAGCATCGCACTCGTCAACGCCATGGCGGAGCAGCCGCCGCTGATCATCCATACTGGCGACATCACCCATCTGTCGAAGCCGGCAGAGTTCGATCTCGCGCAGCAGCTGTTCTCGCAGCTGCGCACCACCGAGATGCACACCGTCCCGGGCGAGCACGACACCACCGATCCCACCGTCACCGAGTACTTCAACCGGTTCGGCAAGCCTTCCGACAACAAGGGCTATTACAGCTTCGATCACGCCGGCGTGCACTTCGTGGCGCTGGTGAACGTGCTGCAGTTCAAGCCCGGCGGCCTGGGCACGCTCGGGGCGGACCAGCTCGCCTGGGTGGCGGATGATCTGAAAGGACGCACGGCCAGCACGCCCATCGTGGTGTTCGCCCACATGCCGCTGTGGACCATCTATGAGCCGTGGGGCTGGGGAACCGGCGATGCGCCGCAGCTCATGGAGTCACTGCGCCGGTTTGGCTCGGTCACCGTGCTCAACGGCCACATTCACCAGATCGTGCAGAAGGTCGAAGGTAACGTGACTTTCCAAACCGCCCGCTCGACCGCCTATCCGCAACCCCTGGCCGGGGTCGGCCCGGGACCCAGCCCGCTCAAGGTCCCGGCAGATCAACTGCCCGGGATGCTCGGGGTTACGAGCGTGAACGTCGTCAAGCACCCGCGCTCGCTCGCACTGCGCGACGCGACGCTCGCCTGACGGCGCCGTTGCACCAAGAAAGGAAATGCGCATGCAGATGTCAATGTGTCGATTGCTGTTGAGCGCCGCCAGCCTTGCGGTACTGCTGTGGGGCGCGACCCCCGGCTCGTCGATGGCCGGCGCGCCCGATGCGGCCACCATCGTTCTGGCCAGGGATTTCATGTTCGCGCCGACGTCGATGACGGTCACTACAGGCTCGACCGTCACCTGGACAAACAAGGACGATGAGCCGCACACCGTGGTGAGTGACACGGGGCTGTTCCGCTCGGGTGCCATGGATACCAACGAGAGCTTCTCGTTCAAGTTCGACAAACCGGGCACGTACCACTACGCCTGCTCGATCCACCCGCGCATGGTCGGAACGATCGTCGTTCAGTAGACGCCATGAGACCTCTGACGCAGGCCGCCTTCCTCTTAGCTGGCACGCTCGCCGCCGCAGGCATCGGCGTCGCGGCGTTCGTCGGCTCGGGTGTCTACAACATCGGGGCGGACGACCATCACACCGCGATCGTGTTGGCCCTCATCGGGCAGTTACGCGATCGCTCGATCGCGGTTCGCGCGGCCGATGTGGCGGTGCCGGACCTGGCGGCCGCCGGACGGGTCGCGGCAGGCGCGCATGCGTATGCGGCGCTGTGCAGCAGCTGTCATCTGGCGCCCGGTGTGGCGAAATCCCCGCTGCGACCCGGGCTTTATCCGCATCCGCCGAATCTCGCGCAGCAGGCCCCGCCGGATGCGCGCCGTGCCTTCTGGGTCATCAAGCACGGGATCAAGATGAGCGCCATGCCCGCCTGGGGCAGGACGCTGGAGGATGGCGAGATCTGGGATCTGGTCGCGTTCGTACGCGAGATGCCGTCCATGACCCCGGAAACCTACCAACAACTGTTGCAATGAGGCGTCAACCGCGCGCTGCCGCTGTTGCCGGGACCTGCGGCTCAACAGCCTGTTGGACTTTGCGCGCACGGCGCGGGCGTTGGCTTCGCGCATCAGGCCGCGGCGCGGGCCGGTAACATGATGGTCGCGGCAAATACACGGCATCCCCGTTCCAACATGTTACCGACCGTAGTCAGGCGCGCGCACGGCCGGTGATCCGTGTATGCTTGGAGGTCCCGCCCGGCGTTGGGTGGTAAGCGGAGTAGAATGATGGCACGACGTCCCCCTAACGACGGCGCATCCTGGAGCGCGCGTGAACTCAAGACGCTCCGGGCGCTCGCAAAGTCAGGAACCCCGACGAGTCAGGTCGCGAGGAAGCTTGGCCGTACCGCGGCTGCGGTTCAGCAGAAGGCCATGCGCTCGGGAATTTCATTCCGCGCGGCCAAGCGCGCCGGAGCGCGGCGCAAGAAGTAACGCGAGCGTGCCTTAAGGTCCCGTGCCGCCGCAGGCGGTGCCGGGATCTCATGCGAGGGCGGATGCGCAAGCTGGTCGGCCTGACCTTACTTCCGCCCGTTCTCGGGCTCGGCGCGTGTGACGTGCAGGTGCGCGACACGACTCCGGCGGAATTCACGGCCAACCACGACATCGGCATGTACGAAGTGTCGGCGGCTGTGACGCGCGGCAGCCTCGTCACCGCCGGGTCGGTGTTCGTGTTCGCGCTCGGCCCGCGCCAGCGCATCACGCTCAGCTCCCGTGCCGACGGTTCCGAGTGGCACGGGCTGTACTCGGTGCGCTGTCAGAGCAGCTTCCCTTTGCAGTTCCAGACGGAGTGGAAGAGCCTGTTCGAGGTGGAGCAGAAGATCGTGCCGGCGCAGCCGCGGCAGGTCAGGCTGATCGAGCCGCCGCTCACGCGCCGCGCAAATTTCACCGCCACCGGCCAGCAGCCCAAGGGCGGCTGGCCGGGCGGTGTGCAATACAGCTTCATCACGCAGCCGAGCGTACGCATCACCGCTGCGCACATCGAACCGGACAGCACCGCGGCGCCGGACGTCGCCGCGGCCGCGCCGCTCGCGGTGACCAACACGTTCCCGGTGGTCGCCGGCTGCGCTGAACTGGTGGAGGTGCGGGTGGCATCGACGGCCGCGCACGCGCGTGGCACGCTGGTCATCGACACCGATTACCCGGCCGTGCCCCACTGGCAGACACACGTGGAGTTCTCCCCGCCATGAACGCGCCGCGCCGCCACGTTCTCTGGGCCGCACTGTCGATGCTGTCACTCGGCGGCGGCGCCCTCGGGCAGACGCCGCCGCAGGCGCCGCTGCGCATCGGCATCATCGGCGCCGGCCACATCGGCGGCACGCTCGCGGCGCTGTGGGTGAGTGCCGGGTACGAGGTCATGATCTCCTCGCGCCATCCGGATGAGCTGCAGGGGCTGGCTCGATCGCTGGGACCGAAGGCGCACGTGGGCACGCCGCGCGAAGCCGCGGTGTTCGGCGAGGTGGTGCTGGTATCGGTGCCTTACGGGGCGCTGCCGCAGGTCGGGCGGGATCTGAAGAGCGAGCTTGCCGGCAAGATCGTGCTCGACACCGGTAATCCGTACCCGCAGCGCGACGGCGAAATGGCGGTGGCGGCGCGCGCCAAGGGTACCGGGGTCGCGTCGGCGGAATATCTCCCCGGTGTGCGCCTGGTGCGCGCGTTCAACGCCATCAACTCCGGGGATCTGCGCAGCGAGGCTCACCGCCAGGGCGCACCGATCGCCATCCCGCTGGCGGGCGATGACCCGCAGGCGCTGCAGGTGGCGCAGCAGCTGGTCAGCGATGCGGGGTTTGTGCCCGTGGTGGTGGGACCGCTCGCGCGGGCGCGCGAGTTCGACGTCGGCACGGCGGTGTACACGCGCCTGCTGACCGCGCCGGAGCTGCGTCAGGCGCTCAAACTCAAGTAGCGTCCGTGTTGGGGGCGCCGTGCGCCGCTTCAGGCCACCGGCGGCGGCTGGCGCTCGACCTGCGGAATGCGCTCATCGAAGCACGCCCAGCTCGGCGCACTCGCGGTCCAGACGGTGAGGGCGGGGCGCGCGACTTCCGGGTCATCGAGCGTGCCCGCGCGCACGAAGATCAGGTGCGGCCGGGCCTCCGAGGCGCTGAACAGCGGCGTTCCGCACGTCGGGCAGAAGCCGCGGTGGGCCACGTTGCCGCTGTCGGCGACCATGCGGTAGTCGCCCAGTGCGCCGCTGACCTTCACGGCGTCACTCGGGAAGCATACGTTGACGGTGGCGCTGCCGGCGCCGAGGTACTGGCAGACGCGGCACCAGCAGGCGCGCGTCACGAGCGGCGCGGCGCTGCTCGAGTAGCGCACCGCCTTGCACAGGCAACCCCCGGTGATCTGCGTCATGGCAGCTCCCGCTCGCGAGCACGGCAGAGACGCCAAGGATAACAGGAGAATGCACCGGTGGACGCGAGCTCAAATCCGCGCGCGTCACAAAAAAGGTCCCCGGCGATGATCGAGGAGCCGCTCGGGAGCGCGTCCGACCCGGTGCGTAGAGAAGTTTCGCGCAGCGCTCCTGAACGTGCGGTGAACCTTGACGGGGCGTGTACTGCGCCGAAGCAGCCCTAATCACGTATGATCTTTTTTCTATGTCGTTCAACGTGCTTCGCGTGCTGAGGTCGGTGGCCCGCACGGCGGGGTTGCTGTTCGCGACCGCGCTGGCACTGGGCGGATCGGCGGCGGCGAGGTCGGCATCCGCCGACACACTCGTCCACGCGCCCTTCGGCACGACGGCCGACGGCCGCCCCGTCGAGCTCTACACGCTGCGCAACGCGCACGGCATGGAGGTGCGGATCGCGACCTACGGCGGCACCGTCACCTCGCTCACTGCGCCCGACCGCGCCGGCCACTACGCGGACGTGGTGTTGGGGTACGACGATCTTGCCGGCTATCTCAAAGGCAGCGCCTACCTCGGCGCGCTGGTCGGTCGCTACGCCAACCGCATCGCCCACGGCACCTTTACGCTCGATGGCAAGCGCCACACCCTCACCCGCAATGACGGCGACAACACCCTGCACGGCGGCGCCGTGGGGTTCAACAAGGTGGTGTGGAGCGTGGTCGCGGCCCGGGTGACGGCCCAGGGGCCGCAGCTCGCGCTCAGCTACCTGAGTCCGCAGGGCGAGAGCGGCTTTCCGGGCAACCTGAAGATACGCGCCGTGTACACGCTCACGGACGATGACACGCTGCGACTGGAGTACCGCGCCACGAGCGATACGGACACGGTCGTGAGCTTCAGTCAGCACAACTACTTCAATCTGCGCGGCTCGGGCGATGTGCTCGGGCACGTGGTGCAGATCAACGCCGCCCGCTTTACCCCCGTGGACGGCAACCTGATTCCCACCGGGGAATTGCGTGCCGTGGCCGGCACACCCTTCGACTTTCGCCAGCCGAGCGCGGTTGGCGCCCGCATCGAGGATCCCGACGAGCAGCTGCGCCTCGGCAAGGGCTACGACCATAACTTCGTGATCGACAGCGGTGGCGCGGCGTTACGCCTGGCGGCCTCGGTGTACGAGCCGACCACCGGCCGGGTGCTGGAAGTGCTGACCACGCAGCCGGGATTGCAGTTCTACACGGGGAATCATCTCGACGGATTCACCGGCAAGGGCGGCGCGGTCTACCGGCCGCGCACCGGCCTGTGCCTCGAGCCGCAGCACTTTCCCGACTCTCCGAACCACTCCGACTTCCCCTCGACCGTGCTGCACCCCCATCAGGAGTATCACAGCACCATGGTCTGGAGGTTCCGGGCGCGGTAACTCGACAGCCTGCGCATTCAGCTGCCGATCCGCCAGGCCTTGCCTTCGTAGGCGTGCATATGCAACCGCAGGCTGCCGTTGGCACCGACATCGAGCGGCGCTGCCTGCGGGTCGAGCACGTCGACCGCATGCGCAGCGCTCGGCGTCGCGCCGATGAGCACGGTCTCATCCACGTCGCTGGCGGCGAAGTTGATGGCGGTAATCTCGATCCCGGCGCTCTCCGGCAGCTCGTGCACCAGCACCAGCAGTCCCTTCGCCTGCACACTCGGCACGTCCACCAGCCGCGCCGCGTACAGGTGCAGCTTGGAGCGCACCGCGAGCAGGCGTGTCAGTTGCGAGGCGAAGGAGTCGGCCTGGCGCAGCTGCTGCGGCAGCGGGCCGTACAGCGCCACGGCGCGCGGCAGGCCGGCGGCCGAGTGCGTCGCCCGCGGGTTCGAGCCCAGCAGGTCATAGGCGCCGCGATTGATCCAGCGTGTGTCGCCGTCGGCGAGCCGCTCGCGCACCGTGGTCCCCGGCAGGGTGAGTGCGCCCACCAGGTCCCAGCCCGAGAGCGCGAACACGCCCGGTTGCATGGCATTGTAGAAGGCCAGCAGCAGGTGCAGGCGCCTGATCTCACGCACCTGTGCCGCCGTCAGGTGCGAGATATCGCGGATGCCGAGCGTCGCGGCGATGACCGTGGCGGTGGTGCTCGCCACCCCGTCGTCGAACTTCAGGTTGTAGGGAGCGCGCGCGCCGATCAGGCGCTCATACATTTCCCGGTGAATGAGCTCGCGCAGCTGCCGTCCCGATAGCTGCGTACCGCGAAATGCAAACTGCTCGTCGGCGTGCGCGCCGAAGTGCGCCAGACCCATGGTGAGCTCATCGTGGTTCTGCAGCGCGTGGATCAGCCGGCCAGGATCGATGCTGTAGGTGCGCATCAGCTGGAACACCAGCCGCAGCAGCGCGGCATCGCCGCTCACGAGCGCATCGTCGTACGCCGGGCGCGTCACGAAATCGTAGGACAGGTCCGGACCGCCGCGCGCCATCTCACGGAAGTCATCGAAGGGCAGCGCGAGCTCCTCGAAGGTGAATCCGTCGAGCTTGCGCACCATGTCGGCGATCAGCTGATTCGCGGTGAGCGACAGCGGATGTCCCGCCCACCATACCCGGCCGTTCGCCTCGCGCTCGATCCCGAGCAGCCCGTTGGCATCGAGTCGCAGCATGCCGTCGCCGAGCACGCCGAGCTCGTGCAGCGCATCGCCGATCACCAGCCGCTCGGCCGCGAAGCTCGGATCGAGCCAGTTGAGCGTCGGTTGCCCCTGCTTGAAGTAGTGCAGATACACCCAGCGGCGCTGCACGCCATCCACCCCGCGCACCACGTCGGTGGCGCTCCAGTCAGTCTCCTTCACACCCGGCTCGTAGAAGATCGAGGAGTGCAGCTGCCCGACGATGTATCCCTTGGCCTGCAGTGCATCCACGGTCGCGGGGCTCAGATTGACGGCATCGCGTCCGGCGGCCACCGGCGGCAGCAGCCCCCAGTCGGCCGGGACGATCTGCACCATGTGGTAGAGGCCCGGATAATCGGCGTAGGCGCGTTCGGCGAGACGGAAATCTGCACCTTTGCCGGTGTGCCCGGGGATCACGTCGCCGATGACGATGGCGCCGTGGGCCTTCGCCGCCGCGACCAGCTGCCGGTACTGCTCCTCGGTGCCAAAGGCGGGATCGATCTCGAAGCTGATGCGGTCGAAGTTGCCGTCGACGGAGGGCGTATAGGCGAGGTCCTGCACGCCGCCCGAGCGCTTCATCGGACCGGTGTGAATGCCCTGAATGCCGATCGCCTGGAAGCAGCGCCACAGCCGCTCATCGGCGAGTGTCGCGAGGACCGAGCTGCCGGGAGAGGCGGGGATGGTCGAGGCAGGGTAGGCGGTGAACCAGACCGAGGCGCGCGACACCGCCGCGCGCGGCTGGGGTGTGCCGTAGGGGTGCTGCCACTGGATGGCGTTGCCCGAGTAGTGCGTGGCCAGCTGCGCTGCCTGGTACAGCATCGAGCGCTGTTCGAGCCAGTGAATGTAGTCCGCGGTGGCGGGTGCAGGGTCAGCACCGCCCGGCTGGGTTGCGCCGCTTGCCGCAGCCCCCGCAGCGGCCCACAAAAGTGCCGCGGCACAGCCCGTCAGGAGCCTCATCGCCACGTCACTTAAATCATTACCGCAGCCGCGCCCGCAGCTGCGCGATTTCCTCATCGCTCAGCCCGATCTGCTTGAGATAGGCGCGCACCCCGCCGGCCGTCTCGAGAAACTTCAGCATGTTGTGTGCGCCTTCCTCGGGGCAGCGCAGCGCCTCGAGTATGCGTGCCGGGTCCGCATCGTGATAGCGCTCGAGATACCCCACGCGCAGGTTCTCCGCGCTCACCGCGTAGTCGGCGGCGATGGCCGCAGGCGTGGCATCGGCGAGCGCCAGCAGCAGCGCGGCGACCAGCCCGGTGCGGTCCTTGCCCGCGACGCAGTGGAACAGCAGAGGCTCGGGCGGACTCGCCGCGATGAAGCTCAGCACGTGGTGCAGCTCGAAGCGCACGTGCTCGAGCACGGCGCACTTCCACAGCTCCTTGGCCGGATCGCGGCTGCGCAGCTGCCACTCCAGCTCGGTATGTGTGAGCAGCGAGATGCGCTGGTAGCGCAGCTGCGGCAGAGCGTCGGGCACCGGGCTCGGATGCCGCGCCGCCTCCTGCGGCCAGCGCAGGTCGAGCACCGTGCGCACCCCGTAGTCGGCGAGCGCGCGCAATCCCGCAGCGCGCAGCTGCACGAGATCATCCGCGCGCAGCAGCGAGCGTGAGCGCGTGTACGCGCCGTCGGTGGTGGGGTAGCCGCCGAGGTCGCGCACGTTCAGCAGGTCGGGAAAGTTCAGCGCGCTGTTCAGTGCACCGCTGCGAGGCTCCATGAGCATTCAGGCCTTGCGCTCGCGTTGCTGACTGAGCGCGACGCCCCCGAGGATGAGCGCGCCGGCGAGCACCATGGTGAGCGTGACGGCCTCGCCCAGCAGCAGCCACGCCCAGATCACGCCGAACAGCGGAATCAGGTAGGTGACGGTCGAGGCACGCGCCGCGCCGATCCGCCTGATCAGCCGGTAATAGAGCACGAACGCGATGCCGGTGCACAGCACCCCGAGCAGCACCGCGCTCGCCCAGGAGGCGGGCGGAATCGCGCCGGTCGGCCAGGTGTAGATCGCGAGCGGCGCGAGCACCGCCGCGCCGCACGCGAGGTTCGCGCACGCGACCGCCGCGGCCGGGTAACCGGTGAGATAACGGCGCATCAGGTTGATGCCGAAGCCGTACGACAGCGACGCCGCGGTGCCGGCGAGCGCCGCGGCGCCGAGGCTGGCGCCCGCCGTCCTGCCGCTGGCGAGGACCGCCACGCCGATGAAGCCGGCGATGAGGCCCGCCACGCGGCGCGCACCAATGCGCTCGCCATAGAAGAGGAAGGCGACCAGCGCCGTGAACACCACGGTCATGGCGTTGGTGATCGCGCCGATACCCGCCGGTGCGCGCTCGGCGCCCCAGGCGAACAGCACGAAGGGCAGCACGGAATTCACCACCGCGATGCCGAGGATGCGCAGCCACACGCACGGGGCGAACTGCGCGCGCGCACGCCACAGGAACGGCATGAGCGTGAGCGCGCCGAGCGCGAGGCGTGCCTCCACCAGCGGCAGCGGGCCGAAATCCCTGGCCGCCACCCGCATGAACAGGAACGAGCCGCCCCAGATCGCCCCGAGCAGCGTCAGCTCGAAGAGCGTGCGCCCGCGGCCGCTCGCCGCCGCCGCCGCCCCGCCGCCCGCCGCAGTCAGTGTGGCAGCGCCGTCGGCGGAGCTGGATGCGGGTGCGGGCATGGGGGCGCTAGTCTACGTGAGCAGCCGAAGCCCGGCGCTCCTGTTCGCACGCCGCGGCGTGGGCAGCAGCTGCGCCCTCTTCAGCGCAGCGCCTGCTGCAGGTCCTCCATGAGGTCCTCGGTCGCTTCGATGCCCACCGACAGGCGCAGCAGCCCGTCGCTGATGCCAAGCCGCAGCCGCTCATCGCGCGACAGGCCCGCGTGCGAGGTGGTCGCCGGACGTGTCAGCAGCGTGTGCACGCCGCCGAGGCTCGGCGCCACGATCGCCAGGCGCACGCGCGCGACGAACTCTTCGGCCTGCGCCGCGCCGCCGTGCAGCTCGAAGCTCAGCAGTCCGCCGCAGCCGCCGAACAGCGCCCGCGCGCGCGCGTGGCGCGGGTGCGAGGCGAGCCCCGGGTAGTTGACGCGTGTGACCGCCGCGTGCGCGGCGAGGAACTGCGCGAGGCGCAGCGTGCTGTCGTTCTGGTAGCGCACGCGCAGCGCGAGGGTCTTCAGTCCGCGCTTGAGCAGGAACGCGGCGTGCGGATCGAGGCAGCCGCCCAGGTGGTTGGCACGCTGGCGGATACGCTCGATCAGCTCGCTGCCGCCGGCCACCGCGCCGGCGACGATGTCCGAGTGACCGTTGAGGTACTTGGTGGCACTGTGCAGGGTGAGGTCGAAGCCGCGCGTCAGGGGCCGGAAATTGACCGGCGTGGCGAGCGTGTTGTCGATGATCGCGAGCAGCCGATGGGCGCGGGCGAACTGCACTACGGCGTCCAGGTCCGCCACCTCCAGCAGCGGGTTGCTCATGGCCTCGACGTAGATGGCGCGCGTGTTGGGCCGCAGCTGCGCCTGCCAGCTCTCGGGCCGGTCGGCGTCGATGAAGTCATGCGTGATGCCAAAGCGCGCCAGCTCGCCGGTCACGAGGTCGTGTGTGCCGCCGTACAGGCAGCTCTGCGCGAGCAGGTGGTCGCCCGAGGCCAGCACGGTGAGCAGCGTGGTGGAGATCGCCGCCATGCCGCTCGCACTCACCAGCGCGGCCTCGGCCTGCTCGAGCGCGGCGATCTTGGCGTGCAGCGCGAGATGGCCGGGCGTGTTGTTGGTGCGCAGGTAGCGCACGTCGTGGTAGCTCTTCTCGCCGGCGTACTCGAAGGTGGCCGACTGGAAGATCGGCATCTCCACCGCGCCGGCGATGCGCGGCAGCGGCTCGCCGGCGTGCACCAGCTGTGTCTCGATGTGTCGGTAGGTCGTCATGGCTGCCTCGCGGATGCGCCGGTAATGTGGATACGCTACCGTGTCCGCATGCCTGCATCGAGAGACAGCACCCCGCGGCGCGCCGGCACTGTGCCGCCGCACCGCCGGTACGGCTGCGGCTGCCGGGGTGGGGCATGACACTTGCCACCGAGCGCTTTTCCAGCCGTGCGGACGCTTACGCCCGCTATCGCCCGGGGTACCCGCAAAGCGCCATCGACCTGCTCGCCGCCAGCTGTCGGCTGTCGGCGGCGGCCGCCGTGGCGGACCTGGGATCCGGCACCGGGATCCTGACGGAGCTGCTGCTGGCGCGCGGCGCGCAGGTGTTCGCGGTCGAGCCGAACGATGCGATGCGCGCCGCGGCGGAAGCGCGCCTAGGGACGCAGGCACGCTTCCACAGCATTGCCGGCAGCGCGGAGAGCACCACGCTGCCTGATGCCAGCATCAACCTCCTGGTCGCCGCGCAGGCGTTCCACTGGTTCGACGTGCCGGCGGCACGGCGCGAAGCGCTGCGCATCGTGCGGCCCGGGGCCTTCGGGGCGCTGTTGTGGAACGAGCGCCCGGCGCGGGTGGACGCCTTCCTCGTGGATTACGAGGCGCTGCTGCTGAAGCACGCCGCGGAATATGCCGCCATCAGTGCCAGCCGCGCCGATGAGCGCGGCATGCGCGAGTTCTTCGGCGGGACGATGCAGTTCTGCACCTTCCCCAACCAACAGCACCTCGACTTTGTGGGCCTCAAGGGCCGGCTCATGTCCTCCTCCTACGCGCCCGAGGAGGGCCATCCGCAGCACGAGCCGATGATCGCGGGACTCACCGAGGTGTTCCGCCGCCATGCGCGCCACGGCGAGGTCGTGTTGCGTTACCGCACGCTGGTGTACTTCGCGCAGCTGCGGCCGGGCAGCTGAGGGGACCGTACGAGTGGCGGCGGCGCTGCGTGCGCCGCGCTCACCACACGGGCACGCGCTCGGCCGGCGCCAGGTAGAGCTTCTGACCGGGCTGCACCGCGAACGCCTCGTACCAGGAATCGAGATTGCGCACGGTGTCGGCGCGGTACTCGGAAGGGGCGTGCCCGTCGGTGACCACCTGCTGCCGCAGCGCCGCCTCGCGGATCTTGCGCTGCCAGGCCTGGGCGAAGCTCAGGAAGAACAGCTGCTCGCCGCTGAAGCCGTGCGCCTGCGGTGCGTTACCACCCTTGAGGGTGAGCCGCCAGGCATCGTGCGACACCGACAGTCCCGCCACGTCGGCGATGTTCTCACTCAGGGTCTGCTTGCCGTTCACGTGCACGTCGGGGAACGGATGGTAGGCGTCGAACTGTGCGGCCAGGCGCTGCCCGGCTGCCTCAAAATGCGCGAAGTCCTCCTTGCTCCACCAGTTCTTCAGCCGCCCGCTCGCATCGAATAGCGCCCCCTGGTCATCGAAGCTGTGACTGATCTCGTGCCCGATGATCGCGCCGATGGCGCCGTAGTCGAGTACCGGATCGCGCCGCGGGTCGAAGTAGGGCGGCTGCAGGATCGCCGCCGGGAAGTTGAGGGCATTCATCGCCGGCAGGTTGACCGCATTCACCAGCTGCGGGTTCATGACCCACTCATCGCGGTCGACGGGATGGCCGAGCTTGGCGAGGTTGCGCCGCAACTCGAACAGCTGGGCGCGCTGGGCATTACCAAAGGCATCGCCGCGCACTACTTCGAGCCCAGAATAATCGCGCCAGTGATCCGGGTAGCCGACGCCCACCTTGAGCGTGGCGAGCTTTGCTTTGGCTTTCTCGCGCGTCGTCGGGCTCATCCACGCGAGCCGGTCGAGGCGCGTCGCGAACGCCGCCACGAGGTTACGCACCATGGCCTGGGCGCGCTGCTTCTCTGCCGGCGGAAAATACCGGGCCACGTACAGCTTGCCGACCGCCTCGCCCAGGGCTGCGTTGGTCTGGCTGACGGCGCGCTTCCAGCGCGCCTGTTGCTGCGGTGTGCCCGAAAGCACCTGGCCGTGGAAGGCGAAGTGCTCGGTCACAAACTCCTTCGGCAGGTAGGCGCAGTTGGCCTCCAGGTAGTGAAAGCGCAGGAAATCCTTCCAGGTCTCGAGCGGCACGCTGGCGGTGAGCGCCGACAGGCCCTGCAGCGCACTCGGCTGCCACACCACGAACTCGTTCGCGTGAGCAAGTCCCGCGGCGGCGAAGAACTGCGGCCAGTCGAGTCCCGGCGCGCGCTGGCCGAATCCTGCGGCCGGCCAGTGATTGTCGCCCTTGAGCACCTCCTCTGACTGGGCGCGCGTCCAGTGCGCCGCGGCAAGGCGCTGCTCGAGGTCGTAGATGCGCTGCGCTTTTGCTGGCGCGTCCGCCAGCTGCGCCAGCTTGAGCACCGCGACGATGTGCGCCTGGTAGCGCTGGCGGATCTCGGCCATCTTCGGCGACGGATCGAGGTAATAGTCGCGATCGGGCATCACCAGCCCGCCCTGCAGCAGGAACGGCACATAGCGGCTCGGGTCGTCGAGGTCCTGCGCCACCCACAGCCCGAAGAGATTCTCGGTGTGCAGCTGCGTGCTATTGAGAACATCGACATCGGCGCGCAGTGTTTCGCCCAGTACGCGCGCGAGTGCCGGGCGATCGCCGATGGCGTCGATGCGCGCAAGGCCCGCCTCGAGCGGCTTGACGCCGAGGCGCTCGACGGCGGCCTCGTCCATGAAGCTGTCGTAGTAATCGCCGATCTTGCGCGCCTCGGTGCCGGGGCGCGCCGTCGCGGCGGCTGCGCGGATCAGATCCGCCGTGCGCTGCGCGGTGAGCTCGGTGAGGATGGCGCCGGTGCCCCAGGAGCTGCGATCGGGCGGAATCTCGGTTCGCTTAAGCCATTCCCCGTTGGCATAGCGAAAGAAGTCATCGCCCGCGCTGACCGAGCGGTCGATGGCCGACAGGTCCAGCCCGTGCTGATCTGGCTCGGGCGCTGCTGCGGCGCTACTCACAAGGAGAGCCGCGACCGCCACCGGCAGCGCCGGAGCGGCGGACGTTCGTAAACTGCGGAGCATGAGGTGATTTCCGTGGGATCGCCTGCCGTCCAGCGGCAGCGTTTATTGGGCCAGGAAGTCTACACGAGCGGCTGGCTGTTGAATCGCGCCGCACGCCGCGCGAATACTGCGAAGCCATGCATCCGCTCAGTCGTCTCGCCGGCGCGCTGCTGCTCTCGCTCTGTGCACCCCTCGCGGCGGCCTGGGGTCCCCAGGGTCACCGCACGGTCGGCGCCATCGCTGACCGCCTGCTGACGCCGCCGGCACGCGCCGCGGTGCTGCAGCTGCTGTCCGCGGACCTGGACAAGTTCGGCCGCCCTTCCGGGCGCACGACGCTCGAGGCGGTGTCCGACTGGGCGGATGAGATCCGCGGCACGCCCGCTGACCGGCCTCGCTGGCACTACGACAACATCCCGGTGTGCGGCCGCGCGCCGCGCGAGCGCTACTGCCCGGACGGACAGTGCAACACGGCGCAGCTCGAGCGCCTCGCCACGCTGCTGCGCGACCCGCGCGCCACGGCGCGCGAGCGCAACGAAGCGCTGAAGTGGCTGGTGCACCTGGTGGCCGACATCCACCAGCCGCTGCACGCCGCGGACAACCACGACCGCGGCGGCAACGACGTGCCGGTCGTGCTCGCCGGGGTGCGCACGCGCGGACGCGAGAGCCTGCACCGCGCCTGGGACAACGAGCTGGTGACGCTCGCGCTGCAGACCCGCAACCGGCAGCAGCCGCCCGCCAATATCGACGCCCTGACCGCCGAGGCGCAACATCTGCTCGGGGATGCCGGCCAAGGCTCTCCCGACAGCTGGGCGTTCGAATCCAACAACCTGGCCCGCAACGTCGCGTACACTTACCCTGGCTTCGCCTGCGACATCGTGTCCCAGGGGATCGTGGTGCTGGACGCGGCCTACCAACAGCAGGCCGAAGCCATCGTGCGCGAGCGACTGCTGCTGGCAGGCGCAAGGCTCGCGGCCCTGGTGAACCAGACGCTGGCGCCAGCACCGCCCGCCGGGCGTTAGGAGACCGCCATGAGCATGCGTGCACTGGCCACCGGATTTGTGACACTGATCGCCGCCACGCTGCTCGGCGGGCGGCTGCCGGCGGCCACGCCCTGGACCGGGACTCTCACTCAACAGGCGCTGAGTTCCGGCTTCCTGACACGCTTGCCGGCACCGGTGTCGGTGGCCTTCGGATTGGCCAAGGCGGAGGAAGGTACCGAGGTGAGACAGCTGCTGAGCAAGGCTGGACATAGCGTCCGGACATTCAATGTGAGCGTGGCCAACCACGACGATGTGGTGGTTTTCACCGTCAACGCGCAGACCGGGGCGACCGTGGCCTATCTCGTAACGCCCGATGGCCGCCTGCGCAAGGCCGTGTCATACCAGGCCGGCGGCACAGCCGAGGCGCTGGCGGCGGCGGACGCGCAGGCAGGTCTGGCTCGCGAAGCGCGCTTTTGGTCGGCCCGCGCCCGCAAATGACGGTTTTGCGCTTGACCGGCAGCGTTGCCTGCCCGAACGGGCCCCCAGCGCGCCGTTGACGGACCCGCGCAGCAGCCCGTGCTAAATTAACCATACCCAAACATTGTGGAGGGTGAGCCGTGAACGCCTGCGAGCAGAGTGTGACCTCCGCTGCGGAGCACAGCCCCGCCGCCGCACCGGCGTCGGTGTCGGCGGAGCCACGGCCGCAGACGCTCGCACCCGACCGCGGCTTCGATCACTGGCTGCTGTCGCGGTTGCACGCCGCGCTCGGCTCCCCGCCGCTGGAGCTGGCCGTGCGCAACAGCGCACGGGTGGGCGCCGCCGCCGCGGTCGCCAAGGTGACTTTCGCCACCCGCGCTACGCTGCTGTCGGTCCTGTCGGATCCCGCGATGCGCTTCGGCGACGCCTACAGCGACGGGCGCGTGACGGTCGATGGGGACCTGGTCGAGATGCTCGAGAGCGTCTACCGCGCCGGCCAGACTTCCGGGCCGCCGTCGCTGCTGCGGCGCTGCATCACGGCGCTGCATCGGCCGCACCGCAACACGCCCGCCGGATCGCGCGACAATATCCACCGTCATTACGACATCGGCAACGAGTTCTACGCGCTGTGGCTCGGGCGCACCATGGCGTACACCTGCGCCTATTACCCGACACCGGCGGCCAGCCTCGATGTGGCGCAGGTCGCGAAGATGGATCACGTCTGCCGCAAGCTGCGCCTGCAGGCCGGCGAGAGCGTCGTCGAGGCCGGTTGCGGCTGGGGTACGCTGGCGCTGCACATGGCGCGCCACTACGGGGTGCGCGTGCGCGCGTTCAACATCTCGCACCAGCAGATCGCCTGGGCGCGCGAGCAGGCCGCGCGCGCCGGTGTCGGCAGCCGTGTCGAGTACGTCGAGGACGACTATCGCAACATCACCGGTCACTACGACGCGTTCGTCTCGGTCGGCATGCTCGAGCACGTCGGGCTGCCCAATTACCCCACCCTCGGGCACGTGGCGCAGCGCTGCCTGGGCGGGCGCGGCCGCGGCCTGATTCATTCGATCGGCCGCAACTGGCCGGCGCGGCTGCAGCCGTGGATCGAGAAGCGTATTTTCCCGGGCGCCTATCCGCCCGCGCTCGGGGAGATGATGCGCATCTTCGAGCCGTGGGACCTGTCGGTGCTCGATGTCGAGAATCTGCGCCTGCACTACGCGCAGACGCTGCGTCACTGGCTGGCGCTGTTCGAGGGCGCGCGCGAGCGGGTGCGCGACATGTTCGATGAGAAGTTCGTGCGCATGTGGCGGCTGTACCTCGCCGGCTCGACGGCCGGTTTCACCACCGGCACGTTGCAGCTGTTCCAGATCGTTTTCGCGCCCGGCACGAGCAACGATATCCCCTGGACGCGCGCCGACCTGTACAGCCGCTGAGCGCGCCGTAAGCATGCGCACCTGTGACGTGCTCATCGTCGGCGGCGGTCCGGCCGGCTCGACGGCCGCCTGGCAGCTGCGCCGCGCGGGCGCCGACGTGCTGCTGCTCGACCGCGAGCCGTTTCCGCGCCTCAAACTGTGCGCCGGCTGGATCACGCCGGAAGTGGTGCGCGAGCTCGAGATCGATCTGGCGGACTACCCGCACCGCCTGCTGACCTTTCCGCGCCTGCGGGTTCACTGGGGAAGGCTGCACGTGCCCGTGGCGTGCGTGCAGCACTCGATCCGCCGCTTTGAGTTCGACGCCTGGCTGCTGGAGCGATCCGGGGCCGAGGTTGTGCAGCACAACGTGCGCCGCATCGTGCCCGACGGCGAGGGTTACCTCGTCGATGATGCTTTTCGCTGCCGCTACCTGATCGGCGCGGGCGGCACGCGCTGCCCGGTGTATCGGGAGCTGTTTCGCGAGCTCAATCCGCGCGCCAGCGAGCTGCAGATCGTCACACTCGAGCAGGAAATCCGCTACGACTGGCAGGACTCCGACTGTCACCTGTGGTTCTTCGATCAGGGCCTGCCGGGCTACTCCTGGTACGTGCCCAAGGAGCGTGGCTGGCTGAACGTCGGCCTGGGTGGCATCGCCGCGCGCCTGAAGAACGGCGGCCACGACCTGCGCGCCCACTGGGCGCATCTTGCCGCGGTGCTCGAGCGCGGCCTCGCGCCCGGTGCGCACTACGATCCGGGCGGCTACAGCTACTACCTGCGCGGGCAGGTCGAGGTCGTGCGGCGCGCCAACGCCTTCATCACCGGGGACGCGGCCGGCCTGGCGACGCGCGACCTGGGCGAGGGGATCGGCCCGGCCGTGCGCAGCGGGCGACGCGCGGCGCGCGCCATCCTCGCCGGCGAGCCCTACCGGCTGGACGACGTCACCGGCCTGTCCGTCAGCAGTATCGCCCGCAGCATGTTCGATCGCTTCCGGCACTCCGGAGCACTGTCGGCGCGGCGCCAGCGCGCGCCCCAGTGAGGAGCCCACATGGCCTACGTCACCGTGATCAATGAGCATCAGCACGTGCAGCAGGTCGTCTCGGGGCACCACCACCTGACGGCCGACGAGGCGGTGGCCGCCGGCGGCAGCGATGCCGGTTTCGCCCCGCGCGAGCTGCTGCTCGCAAGCCTCGGCGCGGATACCGCGATCGCGCTGCGCCGCTACGCGGGCCAGCACGAGTGGACGCTCGGCAGGATCACGGTGGGCGTGCGCTGGTCACGCGACAGCGCCGGCACGGATCACATCGAGCGCCGCCTGTCCTTCGGCCGGACGTTGACGGCGGAGCAGAAGGCGCAGCTGCTCGAGGTGGCAGAGGCGACCCCTGTCACCCAGGTGCTCACGGCCGGCATTCGCATCCAGTCGTCGGTGGTGGAATAACACGTCCGCCGCGCCAGCGCGCGCTGGCGGCCGCCGCGTGCGCAACGATTTAGTAAAACGGGGAGGGCGGTCATGCAGATGCGTCGGTTCATCGGGCGTGCGGTGCTGGCGGTAGCCGTCGCGGCAGGCAGCGCCGCAGCGGCGGCGAGCGGCGAGGCCGTGTTCGGCTTCAGCGCCTCGCAGGGCGCCGCCGAGCTCACTGTCGAGCAGCGCTTCGATGCGCAGCTCGATGCCGCCGATCTGCGGGCCTGGCTGAAGACACTCTCGGCAGAGCCCAATCACGTCGGCTCGCCGCATGACAAGGCCAACGCGGAAGCGGTACGTGACCTGTTCGCGCGTTTCGGCTGGGACGCGCACATCGAAGTGTTCGACGTGCTCTATCCCACGCTGCGCCATCACGCGCTCGAGCTCGTGGCGCCGACGCACTTCGCTGCGAGCCTCACCGAGCCTGCGGTCGAGGGCGATGTCAGCTCGCAGCGCACCGACGGACTCGCGCCCTACAACGAGTACGGCGCGGACGGCGATGTCACCGGCGAGCTCGTGTACCTGAACTACGGCATGCCGGAGGACTACAAGGCGCTTGCCCGGCGCGGCATCGACGTCAAGGGCAAGGTGGTCATCACGCGCTATGGCGGCGGCTGGCGGGGCCTGAAGCCGAAACTTGCGCAGGAGCACGGCGCGATCGGCTGCATCATCTACTCCGACCCGCACGATGACGGCTACGCGCGCGGCGACGTGTACCCGCGCGGCGGCTGGCGACCGCCGCAAGGCGTGCAGCGCGGCTCGGTGCTCGACGTGACAATCTATTCGGGCGATCCGCTGACGCCGGGCGTTGGCGCGACGAAAGGCGCCAAGCGTCTGGCGATCTCGGAGGCGCGCACCATCCTCAAGATCCCGGTGATGCCGGTCTCCTATGCCGATGCGCTGCCGCTGCTGGCAGCGCTTGGCGGAGCGGTGGCGCCGCCGAAGTGGCGCGGCTCGCTGCCGGTCACCTATCACATCGGACCGGGGCCGGCGCGGGTACACCTGGAGATCAGCTCCGACTGGAACCTCAAGCCGCTGTACGACGTGATCGCGCAGATCCGCGGAGCCGGGGATCCGGACGAATGGGTCGTGCGTGGCAACCATCGCGACGGCTGGGTGTTCGGCGCCTGGGACCCGCTGTCGGGGCAGGTGGCGATGCTCGCGGAAGCCAAGGCGATCGGTACGTTGCTCAAGAGCGGCTGGCGGCCGCAGCGCACCCTGATCTACGCCAGCTGGGACGGCGAGGAGCCGGGGCTGCTCGGCTCGACGGAGTGGGCGGAAACCCACGCCGCCGACTTGAGCCGACACGCGGTGCTGTACCTCAATTCCGACTCCAACGCGCGCGGTTTCCTCGGCGCCGCCGGCAGCCATACGCTGCAGCGCCTTGTGAACGATGTGTCCGCCGGGGTGAAGGACCCGGAAACCGGGGTGAGTGCCCAGGCGCGCCTGCGCGCGCGCATGCTGGTCTCAGGCTATGAGAAGGATCCGAGCGACGAGAAGAGCGTGGCCGAGGAGAAGGCGCGCGATGCACGCATCGCCGCCGCCGGCGGCGACCTGCCGATCGCGGCCCTCGGCTCGGGTTCGGATTACACCCCGTTCCTGCAGCACCTGGGACTCACCACGCTCAGCATCGAGTACGGCGGCGAGGAGGACCAGCAGGGGGTCTACCATTCGCAGTACGACACCTTCGAGCACTACGTGCGCTTCGGCGATCCGACCTTCGCCTATGGGCTCGCGGAAGCACAGACCACGGGCCACATCGTGCTGCGCATGGCGGACGCGCCGGTGCTGCCGCTGCAGTTCGGCAGCTTCGCCGACACCCTCAGCGACTACCTCGGGCAGCTGCGCAAGCTGGTGGAGGAGAAGCGCAGCCAGAGCGAGGAGCTGACCCGCCTGCTCGATGGCAACGCGTTCACGCTGGCGGCCGATCCGACGCGCGTGGTAGGGCCGCCGCAGCGCGAGGGCCCGGTAGCGGCGGTCGACTTCGCGCCGCTGCAGGACGCGGTGAAACGCCTCGCACAGGACGCGCAGGCCTACGATGCGGCGTACGCACAGCTTGCCTCGGGAGCGCTCACGTTAACTTCCACGCAGCGCCGACAGCTCAATGCGTTGCTGCAGGGCATGGAGCAGAAGCTGACCGATGAGCGCGGGCTGCCCGGGCGCGAGTGGTACCGGCATTTCGTCTATGCCCCGGGGACGCTGACCGGTTACGGGGTCAAGACGCTGCCCGCGGTGCGCGAGGCGATCGAGGCCGGCCGCTGGGACGAGGCCAACGAGTACGTCGGGGTCACCGCGCACGTGCTTGGCGGGTATTGCGAGCGGCTCGAGCAGGCGACCACCGTGCTGCGCGGCGGGCACTGACCGCAGGTGCGGTGCGCCTATTTTGCGAATAGCTGCCGCGGGATGTCGCGGAAGGACTTGAATTCCAGAGCGTTCCCGCTGGGATCGCGAATGAAGAGCGTGGACTGCTCGCCCGGCGTGCCGGCAAAGCGCGTGCATGGCTCCATGACCCACTCGACGCTGTGCCGGCGCAGCCGCGCGGCGAGTGCCTGCCACTGGTGCGTTTCGAGCACCACGCCGCAATGGGGCACCGGCACCCCGTGGCCGTCGACCGCGTTGAAGTGCGCCTCGAGGCGCCCGTCAGGCCCAAGCTGTGGATTGAGGTGGCAGACGAGCTGGTGCCCGTAGAGGTTGAAATCGACCCAGTCGCCATCGCTGCGCCCTTCCGCGCAGCCGAGCGCGCCGCCGTAGAAGCGCCGTGCCTCCTCGATATCCCTGACCTGCAGCGCCACGTGGAAGGGTGTGAGGGGCATGTGCCGCCGCTCGCGTGCGCGCGTTACTCGCGCCGCGGCGAGCATAGCACCGCCGCAGCGGCACTTAAGATTACATAATGCTTACGCTGCACACACGCCGCACCGGCGCGGCAGTGCGAGCAGGGAGGTGCGCGTCGGGGGAGATGGCGCGCCGCGCGGCTTGCCGGTCGCGGCGGGAACTTTATTTCACTTTTGAGATTGTTGACTTGCGCTCTTGAGGCGGCGTAGGTTCCTCGCTCATCAACACGCCCGCGCGTGAAGGATGATGCGCCGCCGGTAGCGTGCGCGTTTTTTTGCGCGCGACGCGGTGAGAACAACGCAAAAGTCGGAAAGGGAACCATGAAACCTGCAAACGCGCTCAAGGTCGCCACCGCGGCCGTCGCCACCGTCATTCTTTCGGCCAGTGCCCTGACCGGCGCATCGCCGGCCAAACCCGCGCTGGCGATCCAGCGCGACGTGATCGTCATCCTGCGCGATCAGATGCCGAGCCTGCCGCCGGTGCGCGGCCAGCGCGCCGCGCGCGCCGCCGCGCTCGCCACGGCGCAGGTGCCGATCGTCAGCCACCTGCAGGCTTCCGGTGCCGCTCGCATACACAGCTTCGCGCTGATCAATGCGGTCTCTGCGAGCGTCTCATCCGCCGAGGCGGATGCGCTCGCCGCGCACCCGCTGGTGAAAGCGGTGGTGCCGGTCAGGACAGTCAAGCTGCCACGCCGGGCAAGCGAAGATGCGACGCCGAGGGGCGCCGCCACCGCCTCCAGCGTTCGCAGCAACAGCGGTGCAGCCGCTGCCGCCTCTTCCAGCGCAAGCGCGGTGTGCAACACGCTCGAGCCGGAGGCGCTGCAGCTCATGAACGTCGCCTTCCTCGATCCCTCGCGGCCGCAGGCACAGCGCGTCGTCGACGGCAACGGCCAGTTCGTGACGGGCACGGGCGTCAAGGTCGCCTGGATCGCCGATGGCCTCGACCCGACGATCGCCGGGTTCATCCATACCAACGGCACGCCGGTATTCGTCGATTACCAGGATTTCAGCGGTGACCCCGCCGGTACGCCCACGGACGGCGGCGAGGCCTTCGGCGATGCGAGCTCCATCGCCGCGCAGGACACCCCCAACGGCAAACTCCTCACCTTCGACATCAGCAAGTTCGTCAATCCCGTCCATGCCTTGCCCTCGCCGTGCAACATCCGCCTTCGTGGCGTCGCGCCGGGCGCATCGCTCGTCGGACTCAAGGTGTTCTCCCAGCTCGGCATTACGACCAACTCGAGCATCGTGCAGGCGATCGAGTACGCGGTACTCAACGACGACGTGGACGTCATCAACGAGTCCTTCGGCAACAACCCCTTCCCCGACACCGACAACGATCCGATCTCACTCGCCGACCAGGCGGCAGTCGCCGCCGGCGTCGTCGTCGTCGTCAGCACGGGTGATTCAGGCTACAACGGCACCATGGGGGCGCCGTCGACGGATCCGGCAGTGATCTCCTCCGGCGCAACCACACAGTTCCGCTGGTACGCTCAGGTCGGCTACGCCGGCGCGCTCTTCTCTACCAACGGCTGGTTGAGCGACAACATCTCTGCCTTCAGCTCTGGCGGCTTCAGCATGAGCGGCCCGCGCGTGCCCGACACGGTGGCGCCGGGCGATTCCAACTGGGCCTTGTGCTCCCTCAACGCGACGCTGTACCAGGCCTGCATCACGCCCTACCGGACCCCGGAGGTGGCATCGCCCATAGAGGGCTTTGGCGGCACGAGCGAGTCCTCGCCGTTGACGGCCGGCACGGCGGCGCTCGTGATCCAGGCCTATCGCAGCACTCACCGCGGGGCGAGCCCGAGCCCCGCGCTCGTCAAGCAGATTCTCATGAGCACGGCGAACGACCTCGGCGCGCCGGCCACGGAGCAGGGTGCCGGCTTCATCAACGCACTCGCGGCGGTGAATGCCGCGCTCGGCTCGGGCGTGCTCAACGACCCGACGAGCGTCAGCATCACCGACCAGCCGGGCAGGCCGGAGAGCGTCTCCGTGGCTGTGACCAACACGAGCAGCGCCTGGCAGCATCTGTCGCCCTCGCTGCAGACGCTCGGACCGGCGATTGCCGGCCAGAACCTGACGCTGACCCTGAATCCGGCGACCTTGCCTACCTATCCCAGTCTCGGCGACATCCCGCGCGCCTACCTCATTCAGCGGTTCACGGTCCCTGCGGGCGCGCAGCATCTGGATGCCGCGATCGCCTGGCAGTCGCCTTTCACCGGTGCTGCCACGGGCGTGGAGCTCGCCCTTGTCGATCCGCACGGCCGCAACGCTGCCTTCACCGTCCCGCAGGGCAGCGGCAGCAGCTACGGACACGTCGACGTGGTGAATCCGGCCGGGGGAACCTGGACGGCCATCATCTCGACGGACCAGCCCGCGATTTACGGCCCCTACAGCGGACCGGTGAAGTTCAGCTGGGTGGCGGAGAACTACGTGACGGCCGGTGCCGTATGGCCGTCCAGCCTCAATCTCGCGCCAGGAGCGACGCAGTGGATCAACGCGTACTTCCGGATGCCGTCGCAGTCCGGAGACTCGAGTCTCGCGATTCGATTTTCGAACTGGGGCGGCGCCGCCAGCCACGGGGAAATCCCGATCGCGCTGCGCACGCTGATTCCGGTCGGGTACAACGGCGGCTCCTTCAGCGGCGCGCTCACCGGCGGCAATGGCCGGCCCTCGACCGGGCCGACACAGACCTTCGCCTTCGACGTGCCACCGGGCGTCAACAACATGAGCCTGACTCTGCAGGATGGGGATCCTCTGTGGGTGCTCGAGGGTCTGCTCATCGATCCCAACGGCATGGAGCTCAGCGTCGAGCCGAACTTTGATGCGAATGGGAACAACCAGCCGACGCTGCAGCTCGACCGCGCGAACCCGCAGCCCGGTCGATGGCGGTTCATCCTGCTGGTGAACTACTACAGCTCGGGTAAGGAGACCAGCCAGCCGTTCACCGCGCAGATCGGCTTCAACACCGCGCGTGTGAGGGCGTTTGGGCTGCCGAACGATCCGTACTTCCGGATCTCGGCGAGCGGCCCACCGCTTAGCGTTCCGATCACCATCACCAACACGGGCGGCCTTGCCGAGGCTTACTTCGCCGATGCGCGCCTCGACGGGTCCACCTGGCTCACCTTCGGGACGTTCCCGGCATGCGCGCTGAATTCGGGGGGCGCGCCAGTCACGACGCTGCCGTACGCGTGCTTCGGCACGTACCTGCCGACACAGGTACGCAGTGCGCAGTTCGTGGCGCAGTCGACCGCCCCGATCACGATGGACGTGGGTAACGATGTGGGTTACGTCGTAGGCATAACGGGCTCTCCCGACCTCTACGCTCAGAACGTCGGACCGGACACCGTAGCGGCGTCGCTGACCGTACCGGAAGTGCCGTGGGGCGAGTGGGAGCTGATTCCCTCACTCATCGGCCCCTACGGGGCGTCGGGAGCGCCGACCACTCCCGTGGCGACCGAGGCGGTGCTGCAGCTGAAGCCGTTCGATCCCGCGGCCTCGTCGAACTACGGCGACCTGTGGTCGGATGTGACCTACGGCACCGCGACGTTCACCACCGGCCTCGTCCTGTCGCCGGGCGCCTCCGGCACGATCAACCTGACGATCGCGCCGAGCGCCTCGCAAGTGGGCACGACGGTGCGGGGGTTCATCTACATCGACACCTTCAACGGAGTCGTGCAGACCGGCGATGAGGTGGTGAGCATTCCGTACAGCTACACCGTCGTGCCGTAAAGGCGCTTCGATCCAAGCCTCAGGCGCCCGGCCGCGGTACGCGGCCGGGCGCTGGCGTTTCAGGACCTGCCTACTCGGGCGCGGCCGCCTGCGGCGGCGCGTTGATGACGAGATGAATGACGACCCGGCGGTTCGGCTCGAGACACTCTAGATACCGGCGTCGCTCGGCGACCTTATCGACCACCGGGCACTGCACCACAGGTTCGGTGCTGCCTACGGCCATGAGCCTGATGCGCGCATGGACTCCGAGGCTCCTCAACTCCGCCGCGACGCTCCTGGCGCGCTGCGCGCTCAATCTGAGGTTGTAGTCCGGGTGGCCGGTGAGGTCGGCATGGCCCACGACCATGATGACCGTGTTCTTAGGCAGTGACTTCAGGCGTTTGCTCAGGCGCCTGAGCGCGGCGCGCCCCGGGCGCCGTATGTCGGCGCGCGTGGCGCGATTGTGAGGAAACACCACGCTCGCGGAAAGATCGCTCGGCTCCGCAGTCGGCGTCGGTGGTGCCGCGGCGGGCGCGGCGGGCGCGGTGGGCGTAGTGTCGGACGGCTCGTCCGGCACTGGGGCGGAAAGATCGCGGGCAGCGGCGGCGGTCAGGAGCTCCCCTGGTTGTGCCGCAATCGCGCTGCTGCAGTAGTCCTCTGCGATGCGAACATAAGGATCGACATGCCGCCAGCCGCCGGCCCCAGCCTCGTAGTCCACCCAGGCGAGCTGGACCTCGCAATAGGCTGTCATCTTCGGCGCTCCGCAGACTCGTCCGTCAGCCTTCACCGCGGCCATCGCCTGCCACAAATCGTCGCGCACATGGCGCGCACCGGGTAACTCCGGCGTGTCGAGCACGACGGCCCCATGTTGCTCCAGGCTCGCGACGAGCTTGCCGGCATCATTCAAGGCGGCCGCCTGCGCGGCCGATGGCAGATGCTCGGCCGCGGCGTACCTGCCGAAATTGACCCAGGCCTGTGCCTTGTGTGCCTGGTAAGCCGTGGGGCACCCGGCAGCGCCCACGGCGCTGATCGCATCGAGACGCCGCTGCAGATCGACCAGCGTCGCGGGCTCATGCACGCGCGAGCTGTCCGGACGCCCGGGCTGCAGGGCGACCTGCACGGCTGCCGGCGCGGGCTGGTCGGCGACGTCGGCGTCGTCGACGTCGTCGGCACGTGCGCTGGCGAGGCTCAGCGCTGAGGCCAGGATGGCGAGCGCAAGAGCGTAGCAGGTGCGGCGGCGTTCGCGGTGTGCACTCATTGGCGTGGACTCGTCGCTGCGCTGTCGAGTGAGCGATTGGCTTCAGGGTCTGCCATGCGGAACGTGCTCTCGTCGAACTTGAAGCGCACGCGCACGTACACGCCGCGCCAGGAGGAGTTCGTGCTGAAGAGCTCGGCGTCCGCGTAGCGACCGGCGATGGCACCTGCCGACACCCACAGATTGTCGATCACGCGGCGGCCCACTTCGACCGCACAGCCCTGATCACTGGTGCCGCCCCCGGTGGTGCTGGAGGCCAGCACGCCCACATCCCACTGGGGGTTGAAGTCCCAGGTCGCCCGGGCGGCTACCAGCACGGCGCTGTAGTCCGTGTAGACCTGTTGCAGCAGTTCGTTCACCGTCTTGCCCGCCAGCTGGCCTTCGAACTCCCAGGCGCGCACCGGGTGGTAATCCGCGCTCAGCACCACGATCTGACTGCGCGTATCGCCGCCGGTCACGGGTGTGTTGTTGTTGTCGACTCGATACTCGTAGCGAGCGAGTACGTTCCACTGATTGGTCGCGTTGTCGCGGTACGCGACACCGGCCTGCAGACGATCCTGTTCCTCGGCGAGGTTCGGTTGCCCGGGCTCTGTGGTGGTAGCGGACAGATAGATGTTTCGCCCGATCAGGCTCCAGTCGTCGGTAAGCTTGCGGGTGACTGCGAACGTCGACAGCCACTCGTTCTGCACGTCGCCGAAGCGGTACTCGACGCGCTCGGCGGTCTTCCACACGGGGCTGCCGACGTAGTCGAGCCCGAGTGCCACTGCGGTCGCCGACTGGGTACCCACGAGGATGCCGGCCGGTGCGTTGGCCAGCGGCGCGGGACCGATGACTTGCTGCCGTTCGACCGAGGTGGTGGCATCCAGACCGGGGAACAGGTGCCACAGGTTGCGCACGCCGAGCGCATCCGCGGCACTCTGGCCGGACTCGGCGCCGGCCAGGCGGTACTCGTTGTAGATGGTGCCGTCACGCATATACGAGGTGTCGAGGCCGACGACCAGCTGATGGGCGGTAGAGCCATCGCCGAGCCCGTAGATGCCGGTGAGCGAATCGATATCCTCGTAGCGGGCATAGAAGCGCTCGGCATCACTGATGCGATATTCGCCGCCGATGCTCACTAACTGCCCGGAGGTGCCGTCGACGGTGTGCTCGTACTGCCCGTAGACGCTGGCGTCATCGGTGATCTTCTGCGTGAGTTTCACGCTCGCGGCCAGATAGTCCTGCTCCACCAGCGCGTTGGCGCCGGTCAGCGGCAGGCCCAGTGCGCCGCCGAGCGGTGAGGCGAGCAGACCGCTACCGCTGAAACCGAAACCGGTATTGTTGAGCGGCGCGCCGGTAGCGGTGCCCGGAACCGCGCCGATGTCGTACTGTGCAACCGCGGGGATGGCGGCGTTGTAGCTCTGATCGACGTACGACAATCCGGTTTCCAGCTTGGCACCGCTCCAGATGTGCGTCTCGATGTCTGCGGTGGCGCCGGTGCGCCGGGCCTCGGTTGTCTGGTCTGTCGAATGCAATGCGTCGACCACCAGTTGCGTTTGCTCCGTCAAGCGGTAAGTCGCGTGCGCTCCCGCCTCGCTGCTGCCGGGGGTGAGGCCGGCATTGGCATTCTCGAAGTTGGCGTCGGTGGTGACCGCATAGACGCGCGCGTCGAGTGCATCATCCTTATGCACCAGCTCGACCCGACCGGCGTTACCGACCGGATCGGAGGTAGCCAGCCCCGAGGTCATGCTGACGGGGCTCATGCTGCCGTTCAACGCGGTCGCATACAGCTGGTTGCCCTCACTGCGGGCCACATCAACGGTCAGCGTCGTCTCACTCGACAGACGCCAGACGGTGTCGGCGCCATACAGCTTGAAGGGCGTATTCGGATCGCGATCCTCGGCATAACGCGCGCCGAGCGACACGCTGTCCTTGAGCAGTACCTCACCGCTCGCGCCGTCGACGAGGTAGCGCGGCCCGCCATTGTCGACCTCGTAGGTAATGCGGATCGACACCGGGTTCAGGTTCTCATCGACGCTCGGAATCGGCTGGCGAAATACGATGCGTCCGGAAAACGGCTCGAAGTCGTAGTCGACGTAACGCGTCAGCGTCTGGCTGGTGAGGATGATCGAGGGCTGGTTGCGATCGCGCACCAGCAGCTGCACCACTTCCGAGTTGGCGACCGCGTTGGCCTGCGACACCGCATAGGGTCCCGAGATCCCGCGTCCGGGCTGCTCGTCGACGAACTGGTGCGAAGAGGACATCGCCGCGAAGACGTTCAGTCTGGTAAAGGGCGTTTCGTAGTGACCGGTGAACCCGGTCAGCGTCCGGGCGTAGCTTCCCAGCCAGGTTGTCTCGGTAGGCTGCAGCGTCTGGAAGTCGCCATAAAGAAGGTGGCTCTGCCCCCGATCAAGCCGCAGGTACAGCTTGCTGGTGCTGCGCGCGTCATAGTTGACGAGGGAGGCGTCGCCGGAAATCGGGAAATACTGATTCGGGTCGATGTCGGCGAAGAACTTCTGCGTGTCGATCTTGTTCGAGTCGAAAGCGCCGGTGAGCAGCACGTCGCCGTCGATCGTGCCTTTGACAAATCCGGCCGCGCGACCTTCGGCGTTCCAGAACGAGCCGCTGTTTGGATCGTTGCCCCAGTGCTGCAGGCTGTCCTCAAAACCGGTGTTTACGGCGGCGGGCGCATTCGGATCGGCGCTCACGTGCTGTGAGCTGAAGCCCGCCTCGATGATCCCGACCGCCATCAGCGGGCGCAGCTCCGGGACAAAGGTGACCTTGCCCTGCACCCGCACCGCGCCGCTCGAGACTCGCAGCAGTGCCTGACCCGCAGTCGGCGGGGCGACGAGATCAAGCTCGGCGATGCCCTTGGAGAGCGCCATCTCGAACCCCGCCGCCTGCTTGCCCGAGCGGGTCTGGAGCCGTCCCAGGCTGGTCTCGATGCGCACCCGGGTGACCGCCGTAATCCGCTGTCCCGAAGCGTCCTGCAGCGTCACCACCAGGTGCAGCGCCGAATGCCCGTCTGCCGGCGCCTTGGCGTCGGACACGTGCAGGTGTATCCGATCGCCAATCGGCAGAGCCTTCGAGCGCCGCCACAGGCCCTCGTCCGCCGCCACCGGTAATGCACTGTTGCGGCTGTTCAGCACCCCGCCGCCGATCTCACGGAAGGCCACCGCATCACCGTCTATCTGCGCCGCATCGATGGGCACCGTCGGGTGCAGCGGCGGCACATCCAGGGTGGCGTCATCGGCAGCGAGCGCCGACGCCACTGCGCCGAGCAGCAGAACGCTCAGCGCCACAGCGCGGTGCAGCAGCCGTGCCTTCACGGCCGCTCTCCCGGATCCCCGGAGGTCGGGGCGCCCGGATGGGCAGGATCCAGAGACGAGGTCGGCTTGGATTCGAAGTCGACGCCGAGATGCTCTTTACCGGCCGGCGGCTGCGGCGCCAGCACCGGCTTGGCCCGCCGTCGCTTGACGTCCTCCATCACTTTGTCGGTACACGAGCCTTCGGCGAAATCGGCACGATGCAGCTCGCCATCGCGCAGATCGACGAACACGCTGTTGCCGTCACCGGCATTGCGATTGGACAGCACCACCAGTCGGCTGCCGGCGGGCAGCGTGGTCGCGTCAACCTTCAGTACGTGCGTGATCGGACGAAGACCGCACAGACTGTAGTTGCCGTGCTCGTCGCTGGTGAGGTTGGTGCCGTCCTCGAAGTACAGCCGCACGCCGGGTATGCCCGGCTCACCGGCGTCCTGGACGCGATTGCCGTTGCAATCGACAAAAATCTTGCCGACCACGCAGGCGGAAGTGTCGAAGGCGCCCAGGCTGACCAGCACCTGGGCGGTCGCCACCAGCGAGTGCACACCAGCACCCTGGGCCTGTGCCTGGTTGATGCCGCTGCCACGGTCGGCGCCAACGCCCAGCCGCACCTCGTAGTAGATGTCGACGATGGCCCCCGGCGCGATGTTGCCGAGGAAAAAGCTCAATTCAGGCCCGGGCGTTCCTTGCGGGTTCGCTGCCTTTTTCGGCAACGCCGGCTCGACTCCGATCTGAACCGTGCCCGCAATCAGCTTGAAGCCGAGCGGCAGCGTGTCGAGGAGCTTGACGTCCGCGACGACGCCGGTGCCGGCATTGCGCACCTGCAGCCGGTACTGCACGCTGTCGCCGATCGCCGCTTGCAGCACGCTGGCCGTCTTGTTGACCATGAGCGTGCCGCCAACAGGAGCCGTGACGGTGACCGTGTCGGTCGCAACGGCGCAGCTGGCCGGTGTCAGTCGGTTACACAGCTGATAGCGGACCTGGTAGGTTCCGGGTATCAGCGCCACCGTGGTCCATATCGCGCCGGTCGTTGCATTGAGAGTGAGGCCGTTGGGCCAGGTGCCGACCGTCGATACGGTGGCGTTGCCCGAAGCCCCGAGCGTTGCCGCAACGCCGTCGACCGTCGCGCCGGCGACGATGTTGGGGATCGGGGCGGAGGCGATGCCGGCGACGGCCGTGCCGGTGAGGACGACGGGCAACGCGCCGCCGACGACCTTCACGGAGTCGGTCGCCGTGGCGCAGTCCGGCGGCGTGTTCCTGTCGCACAGCTGATAGGCGATGGCGTAGGTTCCCGGCACCACGCTGGCGGTGACCGTCACCGCTCCGCTGGTGGTGTTGAGCGCAATACCACCCGGCCAGGTTCCGGAAACGGCCACCGTCGCGTTGCCGCCGGCTCCCAGCGTCGCCGCGGACCCATTGACGGTGTCGTGCGTGGCCACGTTGGCGATCGGCGTGGAGGCGACCCCGGAGACCGCGGAGCCGCTTTGCGCGAGCGCGATAATGTTCGCGGTGACCTTGACGTTATCGGTGACCGTCGCGCAGTTCGCCGGGGTACTCTTGTCACACAGCTGCACGGCGATCGAATAGCTGCCCGGCGGCACGGCAGCCGTGGTCGTCACGGCACCCGTTGTGGTGTTGAGCGCGATGCCGGTCGGCCAGCTGCCCGAGGGCGCGACCGTGGCATTGCCGCTGGCGCCCAGCACCGCGGGCGAGCCATTGACGGTGCTGCCGGTGGCCACATCGGCGATCGGAGTCGAGGGGACGCCGGCAACAGCGGTACCGCTTTGCGCGACCGGGACGATGTTGGCGGTTACCGTGACCGTGTCGCTGGCCGTGGCGCAGTTGGGCGGGGAGTTCCTGTCGCAGAGTTGATAGGTCAGCGGATAGGTGCCCGGCGGCACCGCGGCGGTCGTTGTGATCGCACCGCTGGTGGTGTTGAGCGCGATGCCGGGCGGCCAGGCGCCGGACTGCGCGACCGTGGCATTGCCCCCTGCACCGAGGGTGGCCGCTGTGCCGTTGACCGTACCGCCGGTGACCACGTTCGCGATCGGGGTCGAGGCAGTACCGGCAACAGCGGTACCGGTCTGCACTGCCGGCAGGATGCTGGCCTTGACGGTGACGGTGTCGGTGGCCGTGGCGCAGTTCGGCGGCGTATTGCGGTCGCACAGCTGATAGGCAATCGAGTAGCTGCCGGGTGCAACGGCAGCCGTCGTCGTGACGGCACCGGTAGTGGTGTTGAGCGCGATGCCTGCCGGCCAGGCGCCGGACTGCGCGACGGTGGCATTACCACCCGCTCCGAGGGTGGGCGCTGCGCCATTGACCGTACCGCCGGTGACCACGTTGGCGATCGGTGTCGAGGCGGTGCCGGCCGTAGCGGTTCCGGTCTGCACTGCCGGCAGGATGCTGGCGTTGACGGTGACGGTATCGGTGGCCGTGGCGCAGTTCGGCGGGGTGTTCCTGTCACACAGCTGATAGACCAGCGAGTAGCTGCCAGGCGGCACGGCAGCGGTCGTAGTGACCGCACCGGTACTGGTGTTGAGCGCGAGGCCCGCGGGCCAGGTGCCCGACTGCGCGACGGTGGCATTGCCACCGGCACCGAGGGTCGCCGGCGCGCCATTGACCGTGCCCCCCGTCGCCACGTTCGCGATCGGCGTCGAGGCGGTGCCCGCCGTAGCGGTACCGGTTTGCGCAGCCGGCAGGATGTTGGCGCTGACGGTGACGGTGTCAGTGGCGGTGGCGCAGTTCGGCGGTGTGTTCCTGTCACACAGCTGATAGGCGATCGCATAGCTGCCCGGAGCCAGCGCCGCGCTCGTCGTGACCGCGCCTGAAGTGGTGTTGAGAGTCAGGCCGGCCGGCCAGGCGCCGGACTGCGCGACGGTGGCATTGCCACCTGCACCGAGAGTCGCCGGCGAGCCATTGACCGTACCGCCCGCGGCAACGTTGGCGATCGGTGTCGAGGGCGTTCCCGCAACGGCAGTTCCCGTGGCGGTGGCCGGAACGATGCTCGCATTGACGCCGACCGTGTCGGTGGCGGTGGCGCAGTTCGGCGGTGTGTTCCGGTCACACAGTTGATAGACCACGGGATAGGTGCCCGGCGGTACGGCGGCGGTCGTCGTGATCGCACCGCTGGTGGTGTTGAGCGCGATGCCTGCCGGCCAGGCGCCGGACTGCGCGACGGTGGCATTACCACTCGCGCCGAGAGTCGCCGGCGAGCCATTGACGGTGCCGCCGGTGGCTACGTTGGCGATCGGAGTCGAAGCGGTGCCGGCAACGGCGGTGCCGGTTTTCGCAACCGGCACGATGCTGGCGCTGACGGTGACGGTGTCAGTGGCGGTGGCGCAGTTCGGCGGTGTACTTCTGTCGCACAGCTGATACGTGATCGAATAGCTGCCCGGTGCCACGGCGGCGGTCGTCGTGACCGCGCCGGTGGTGGTGTTGAGCGTGATGCCTGCCGGCCAGGTGCCCGACTGCGCGACGGTGGCATTACCCCCTGCACCGAGGGTCGCCGCAGAGCCATTGACGGTGCCGCCGGTGGCCACGTTGGCGATGGGGGTGGAGGCAGTGCCCGCAACAGCCGTGCCAGTTTGCACAGCCGGGAGGATGCTGGCGCTGACGGTGACGGTGTCAGTGGCGGTGGCGCAGTTCGGCGGTGTACTTCTGTCGCACAGCTGATACGTGATCGAATAGCTGCCCGGCGGCACCGCGGCGGTCGTCGTGACCGCGCCGCTGGTGGTGTTGAGAGTGATGCCGGCCGGCCAGGTGCCCGACTGCGCGACGGTGGCATTGCCACCTGCACCGAGGGTCGCCGCTGCGCCATTGACCGTACCGCCGGCCGCCACGTTGGCGATCGGAGTCGAGGCGGTACCCGCCACGGCAGTTCCGCTGGCGGTCGCCGGGATGATGCTGGCGGTGACGGTGACGGTATCGGTGGCGGTGGCGCAGTTCGGCGGTGTACTTCTGTCGCACAGCTGATACGTGATCGAATAGCTGCCCGGCGGCACCGCGACAGTCGTCGTGACCGCGCCGCTGGTGGTGTTCAGCGCGATGCCTGCCGGCCAGGTGCCCGACTGCGCGACGGTGGCATTGCCGGTAGGACCAAGGGTCGCCGCCGAGCCATTGACCGTGCCGCCGGTGGCCACGTTGGCAATGGGGGTGGAGGCCGTGCCCGCAACAGCGGTGCCGGTGTGCACAGCCGGGACGATGCTGGCGTTCACCGTCACCGTGTCGGTGGCGGTGGCGCAGTCGGGCGGCGTATCCCTGTCGCACAGCTGATAGATGATGGAATAGGTGCCCGGCCCAACGCCCGCAGTCGTGGTCACCGCGCCGGTCGTGGTATTGAGTGCGATGCCTGTCGGCCAGGTACCGGACTGGCTGATGGTCGCGTTGCCGGCGGCCCCGAGCGTGGCGCTCGCGCCGTTCACGGTGTCGCTCGCGACCGTGTTGGCGATCGGCGTCGCGGCGGTGCCCGCGGTCGCGGTACCGCTCGCCGGCTGCGCATTGATGTAGATGACGGTGCTAGGCCCGGAATTGGCGCAGTCGCCCGCGGGGGTGCAGCCCGCTCCCGGCGCCGGTGCCGCATTGCCGCCGGTTGGATCGATTGACGCGTAGTTGGTGTCGGTGGTGCCGCCAGCGGCTACCGGCGCGCTCACGGTAACGGCAATCGTCGAGGTGCCGCCGACGGCGATCGTGCCGCCGGCGAATTGACAGGTGAGCAGCGATCCTGCAGCCGTGCACGTCCAGTTGGTCCCGAGCGCGGAGATAAAAGTGAGATTCGCCGGTAACTGATCCTTGACTTGCGCGGTGGTCGCGGGGACCGCGCCGGTGTTGGTGACGGTGAGCGTATAAGTGGAGCTGACGCCGACCTTCAGTGCCGGTGATGGCGCTGACTTGGTGACCGCCAGACCCGGGACGAGTTTCGTGTTGGTGTACAGACACGAAATGGCGTCACCGAAGTTGATCGAGGGAATGACGTAAGAGGTCGTGTTGACGTTCGTCGGCAGCGGCGTTGACGAGGAGCTGTTGGCGTTGGTGCACGTCAGGGTTGGCGTGTAGTTCGCCAGCGTGCTGACGCTCCCCGCAGCCATGGCTTCGCTCAAAGTGAGCGACTGCTGCGTCGTCAGGAACGAGGAAGTGGCGGTAAACGGGCCGTTACCGGCGCCGGTGGAGGTGGCGGTGCCGAGGACCGTGCCTGATGCCGTTGCGGATATGTTGTAAGTGAACTGGTCAGCCGGATTGACGCGGCCGCTAGCGAGCTGCTTGTTGAGGGAGATGGTCGAGTAGCGCACCGCGAACATCGACCCCTGCAAGCCGCCCGCCACCAGTACCGTGGTCACCTGGGTCGGGTTGAGCGAGCCGACGATGTAAGCGCCGACCGTGCCGGCTACGCCGGTTTCAGTGAAAGTGGTTCCGGTATTGGTGACCGTTGGATAGGTGTTGCCGGTGATCGGCGGCACCTTGTCGAGCAGAGTCCAGTTACCGCCGTTGGTGGTCCACGCCAGCGACTCGTTTTGATTGGTCGATTCGCCGTCGGCTCCGACAAACGAATAGGTCGCTCCCGCCGTTACCCCGGCCGGGGGCGTCAGCGTGATGCCTGAGAAAGTGACGGTAACGGTCGAGCCGCTGGTGGTCGTGTACAGCACCGGCTTGCCGGGGATGCCGAGAAATGCGGTGTTGCCGACCGCCGCGCCTGTCCACGAAGGGACGGCGACGGGCGTGAGCGCGGTGGCCGCCGTGGTGGTGACCGTCGCAGTGAGGTTCAGAGTCGAGCCGTCCTGGAGCGTGAACGAGAAACTCTGCCCGCCGGCCGAGCGGGCCAGCGCATCGTTGTAGGTGCTGAAGTCGAGCCAACAGTAGGTTGCCCAGTCCGATGGCGCAGTGCCGGCGCTGGTGGCCGGACCGCAGGTCGCGGCTGAGGCGCTGCCACCGCCTAAGTACAGACACAGCGCGCCAACAGCCAGCGCCAGCGCGTGCCAGCGCCGCACGCCGCGCGGCGGCGCGATGACTGCAGCCGGGCGTAACGCCGTACGAACGCGGCTGCGAGCGACCCAGCACTCGACAAGTCGCGCCACGGCTTGCGCCCAGCGAATTCCGCGGGAATGTCTGTTAAACACGCGCCTGATGTGTTGTCCGCCGCCCACAAGAACCCTGCGTCCCGGGCAGCGGACAAGGCACTGCCTTTAGTCCGTGATACACATCGGCAAGTGTCGGAAATTTCAGCTTATGTCCGGCGCGATGGTTCTCACATGCCGATGCCTGAGAGGCTCGATGCAGTCAACATATGTGGGAATGTGAGACATGCGTCTCACGGCAGGCGAGGACGGGCATGCGGCGGATTGCGACCTGTGTCGCACTCCGCGCCGCGCGGTCTACCTCAATCGAGAGATGACTTCCAGCTCACGCGCAGCGGCAACGTGTTGGCGCTGGCGCCCGGGTAGCGGTGCGATGTTAGGTTAGCGTTCGGAACGTGCGCAGCAGTTGTAACACAATGTCTCAACAGTTCTTCAGCGTTCGTAGCGTATGAATGAAGTGCGATGCGCGAGCGTGTCATACAGCGCGCGCGCCGGGGCGTTGAACTCCTGCGTCAGCCAGTAGACGTTCGCCGCCTGCGCCTCGTCCGCCGCGGCGTACACCGCCTGGATCAGCGCACGGCCGACGCCGCTGCCGCGGACTTTGGTGTCGACGAACAGGTCCTCGAGATAGCACAGCGGCTGCAGCGACCAGCTGGACGGGTGAAACAGGTAGTGCGCGAAGCCGATGAGCGCGCCGTGTCGGCGTGCCACCAGGCCGTACGGTTGCACGTCGGGCTCGATGAGCCGGGCAAACGTGGCGTCGGTGACTTCGGGCGGCAGGTGCTGCCGGTAGAAGTGCAGATAACCGTCCCACAACTGTTGCCATGGCCCGCGGTCGGCCGCCTCAAGGCTCCTGATCTCCAGCATGGCGCATCCTAAGAAGATGAATCCTGAGGCGCTATCCTCGCGCGCTTTGCGCGCAACCTCCAGGCGGGCGGGGCGGGCGGGGCGGGCGGGGCGGGCGGGGGGCGAGGCGGGGGGCAGCGGCTGCCTCGCGTGGCGGTCCCGCCGGTGCCGGAGTAGGCTTGCGCGCCGGAGGGCCCGCGATGCGCACCGAGAAGCTGATACTTCGAAATCTCACCGCTGTGGCGGTGCTGCTGCTGGCGGCCTGTGCCAGCACGACTTTCACCTCGACGTGGAAGGCACCCGACGTGCAGGCGCTCAATCCCGCCGGCAAGACGATCGCCGCGGTGTTCGTGGCGCGCAACGAGAGCCGCCGGCGCAGCGCCGAGGATCTGTTGGCCGCGGACATCAGCCAGCACGGCGCCCACGGCGTTGCCGCCTACACGCTGCTGCCGGACGATCAGCGGGGCGATGGCGAGGCGGCGCGCGCCAAGCTCAAAGCCGCCGGGATCGACGGCGTCGTCGTGATGCGCGTCGTCGGGCGCGATCAGCGCATCACCTACACGCCTGGATACGTGATGCCGGCCTACTACGGCGCCTTCGGCCCGTACTGGGGTTACGGCTGGGGCGCGGTGTACCAGCCGGGGTACCTGCAGTCGGACACCGTGGTGTCCGTGGAGACGCTGGTCTATTCGCTGACGCGCGACAAGCTGCTGTGGGCGAGCACCAGCCGCACGACCGACCCCCGCGGTCTCGACAACCTCGTGACCGAGGTCGCCAACGCCACCGCCAAGGAGATGATCAGGCAGGGGTTGCTGGCGCCCTGAGGTCGCGGCTTGCGCGCCGGCGCGTCCCCGTCAGCGATCGAGCTCGGGGTAGTGCCGGAACAGGTCCTCGTTGTTGAACGCCACGCGGCGGCCCGAGGCGAGATAGCGCGCAATGCGCGGCCGTGCAAACACCGCATCGTGCAGCGCGGCGAGCCGCCGCCGGCGGCGCAGCGCCCGGTGCGTGTGCCTGGGGAAGGCGTAGCGCAGTCCTGCGATCAGCTGCGCCATGGACAGGTCCACGTAGCCCAGGCGCGCGCCCACCATCCACGGACCGCGGGCGCGATTTAATTCGAGCACCCGCTCGAAGTAGCCGAGGAACTTCGGCAGCCGCGTGGCGAGGAAATCCCTGGTGCGCCGCCGGGCCGCGGCCTTCTGCTCCTCGTAGGCATAGCCGTCGCCGAGCGGATGATGCGTGTGAAAGACTTCCTGGTAGAGATCGAGGATGGTGAGCTCGAGCTGGTGCGCCCAGAGCTTGCCAGCCTCATCCGCCGGTGCGAGCCGCAGCCTCTGCCCGAGGAACAGCAGGATGTTCGGCGTCTGGGCGATCAGGCGTCGCCCGCTCCTGAGCACCGGCGGCGCAAAGGGCGGACGGGCATTCCCCCGGGCCGCCAGCACCGCGAGGATCGCCGGCACGCCACCGCCGCCTCGCTCCGGGAGCGCGGCGACATCGACGTAGCGCGCGGCGCCTTCCTCGAGAGCCAAGCGAATGAACTCGCCGCGTCCCTGGATTCCCGGCCAGTAATACAGGTAATAGGTCATCGGGACTTCAGCGCTCCTCAGGCCCGATCCGCCGTGAGCCCTCAGGGTGAGACCGGATGGGGCGACGGCAGCGCGATGCCTTTCTTGGCACTTTCCGCGCGCAGCAGATCGGGACGATCCGAGATGATGCCGTCGACGCCGAGGTCGAGCAGCCGGCGCATGTCCTGCGGCTCGTTCACGGTCCAGACGACGACCGGAAGCCCGAGCTGATGTGCTTCGTCGACCGAGTGCTGGTCGACGTCGACGTAGTACGGGGACCAGATCTTGCCGCCGGCCGCCTTCACCATGCGCGGCACCGAGCCGCCGTACTTGCCCGGATCGAAGCCTGCGGTCCAGGGCGTACCGGGGTAGATGTTGGCCTCGGGCTGCGCCTGCTGGGTGAGATATACGGTGGGGATCGCGGGGGCTTGCTTCTGCACCAGCAGGAGCGTGCGCCAGTCGAAGGATTCGATCATGACGCGATCGGTGAAGTGCTCACGGCGCAGCAGGTCGAGCACCACCGTGACGAAGTGCCCGGGGTCCAGGGACTCCTCGGGATGGGTCGGGTCGATCTTGGTCTCGATGTTGAGGCGCACGTGATGATCACCCGAGCGGCGCACCAGCGCGAAGACTTCCGCCAGCGTCGGGATCCGGGTGCCCGGCACCGTGAGCTGATCCGGGAAGCGTGCCGCGTACTCGCTCCCCGGGCGGATCTGGCCGACGTCGTAGGTCTTGACCTGTGCCAGTGTCAGCCTGACGTAGGGGGTGCCGGGGGACGGGATGTAGCGACCGTCCGGGCCGCGGGCGAGATCCGGGTTGAGCGTGCGCTCGTGGGACACCACCACCACGCCGTCGCGCGTAACGCCCATGTCGAGCTCGAGCGTGTCGACGCCCATGGAGAGCGCATTCGCAAACGAGGGCAGGGTGTTCTCCGGGCGCAGCGCACGCCCGCCGCGGTGCGCTTCGAGGTCGAAGGGGGTCAGTCTTTGGCCGGAGCTCGGGTCGCAGCGGGCGGGATCCGACGCCAGGAACAGGCCCGCGACCCCCAGGATCACGAGGATCGCGATCGATGAAGCTACACGCACTGCGGTTCTCGCCTTCGTTCTTAAATGCCGGGGGCGCACCTTAGCCCAGCGGCGACGTCCGCGGCCAGCGCCTCGGCTCACAACCGAAGGCTGGGCGGGGTCGCGGCTTTAGCGTTTCAGCGCAGCGAGCTTGCTGTGGGTGCGTGACGCCGTCTCGTCGGCGAGCGTCGGGTCCTGTCGTACCAGCTCTTCGAACTTTCCGGGCAGCAGCGCCGCGCTGAAGAAGAAGCCCTGGTACTGGTCGCAGCCCAAGGCGGTGAGCAGCTGCAGCTGCTCGGGCGTCTCCACGCCCTCGGCGATCACCTTGAGGCGCAGGCTGTGGGCAAGCGAGATGATCGCACCCACGATGGAAGCGTCCTCCGGGCGCGCGGTCATCTGCTCGACGAAGCAGCGGTCGATCTTCAGCTTGTCGATCGGGAAGCGGCGCAGGTAGCTCATGCTGGAGTAGCCGGTGCCGAAGTCATCGACCGAGACCAGCACACCCATGCGGCTGATCGCTTCCAGAATATGCACCGACTCCTCGGCATCGCTCATGACCGCGGTCTCGGTCAGCTCGATCTCCAGCAGCGTGGGGTCGAGCCCGGAAGCCTCGAGCGCGCGGCGGATCTGACCCACCAGGTCCACCAGGCGAAACTGGGAGGGCGCCAGGTTGACGGCGACGCGCAGCGCCCGCGGCCCGTCCAGCTGCCAGATCCGCCCCTGGCGGCACGCTTCGCCCAGCACCCACTCGCCGATGGCATCGAGCAGGCCGCACTCGTCGGCGACCGGGATGAATTCAGCGGGCAGCAGCAGGCCGCGCTTCGGGTGGCGCCAGCGGATCAGCGCCTCGGCGCTGTTGATCCGGCCGGTGGCGGTGTCGACCTTGGGCTGGTAGTGCAGCTCGAACTGCCCGGCGCGCAGTGCTTCGTGCAGCTCGCTCTCGAACTTCACGCGCTCCTGCGTGACCGTGCCCATGCTCTCGGCATAACACTGCAGATTGTTGCGGCCGCGCTCCTTGGCGTTGTACATGGCGGCGTCCGCGTGCGCCAGCAGCGTGTCGACGTTGGTGCCGTCGCCTGGGTAGAACGCAATGCCGATGCTGGGTGAGACGTGCACGTCGATGCCGAGCAGCCGCATGGACGGCTCCATGACCTTCAGCAGGCGCTTGCCCATGGGCAGCGCCTCGGCGCGCGTCATCGGCCCGTCGAAGACGATTACGAACTCATCGCCCCCGAGACGCGCGATGGTGTCGACGGAGCGGATCGCGCCTTTGAGCCGCACGGCCACTTCGCACAGCAGCTCATCGCCCGCGCGATGGCCGAGCGAGTCGTTGATGAGCTTGAAGCGATCGAGATCGAGCACCGCGACCACGAATTCATGCTTCTGACGGTCAGCCTGCGCGATCGCCTGGGTGATGCGGTCATCGAGCAACAGGCGATTGGGCAGGCCGGTGAGCGCATCGTGCGAGGCGAGGTGCCGCAGCTGACGGTTCGCCGCCTCCAGTCCGCGGGTGCGATCGGTGACCACCCGCTCCAGACCCTCGACGTGGGCCTTGAGCGCGCGCTCGTTCTGCCACTTGCGGCTCAAGGCGCTGGCGGACTGCAGGATCTCGATCGGCTCGAAGGGCTTCTTGATGACGATGAGCTTGTCCGAGCGGCCGAGCCTGGCCAGCAGCTCGAGCCAGTCGTAGTCGGTGTAGGCCGAGCAGACCACCACCTGGATTTGGGGGTCGACCTTCCACAGGTTTTCGATCGTCTCCAGCCCATCCCACCCGGGGGGCATGCGCATGTCGACGAACGCGACCGAGTAGGGGCGTCCCTCGGCGAGCGCCCGGCGCGCCAGCTCCACGCCGTCGCGTCCCTGCAGCGCCGAGTCCACATCGAACAAAGGTCGCGACACGACCGACTGCCGCTCGCCGAACAGCGCCGCCTCGGCCGCCGAGATCTGCGTGTCATCGCGGCCTATGAGGATCTTGCGATAGTCCTCGTGGATGGCCGGATTGTCATCGATCATCAACAGACGGTGCGTGAGCAGTTCGGGTTCATCGGCCATCGGACGGCTCCCGTTGAGTGAGGGGCAGCGTCAGGATGAAGGTGGCGCCCTTACCCGCTCCGGCGCTCTCGGCCCGCAGCGCGCCGCCCAGGTCCTTCGCCGCCAGCGCACTGCTGTGCAGACCAAAGCCATGGCCGTCTTTGCGCGTGGTGAAGCCATGGTTGAATATGCGCTCGAGGTTTTCCGTCAGGATCCCGACCCCGGTGTCGATCACGGCGATGGACATGACGCCGTCGGCGGCGCGTACCCGCACCGTCACGCGCTTGACGGGGCTCGCGGCCTCATCGCAGGCGTACTTGGCGTTGCGGATGAGGTTGACCAGGATCTGCAGCACCTTGTGCTTGTCGAGCGCAATCGGCGGCACGTCGGCAAAGTCGCGTATCAGCGCTACGCCATGGCGGCTGAAGGCTCCCTCGTTCATCCGCAGGCTGTCCTCGACCAGCGTGCGAATGTCGACGATGTCGGTGATGCCGCCGCGCCGCGCGTAGCTCTGTTGCACCGCCACGATTTCCTTGATGTGTTCCACATTGCCGCGCAGCGCCGCAAGCTCGGCGATCGCCGCATCGCGCTCCGCGGTCAGCTCGCCCGCCAGCTCCTTGAGATAGACCGGCAGCTGCTGCCCCTGCGTCCCGCCGAGGAAGGCGGCGAGGTCGCCGGCGTGCTGCGTCAGCAGATCGGCGACCCGGGCGAGGCCGGTAGAACGGGATTTCTTGATGCGCTCACTGATGAGGCTCGCCGAGACGTTGACGCTGTTGAGGACGTTGCCGACGTTGTGCAGCACGTTGGTGGCCACTTCCGCCATGCCCGCCTGGCGCGAAGCGATCAGCAGCTGCTTGTGCACGCCCTCGAGCTCCTGCTCGGCCAGCCGCCGCTCGGTGATGTCTTCGACCACCGCCAGAGCACCCAGTGGCTGGCCGGCGTGGCCGACCAGGCGCTGCCCGCTCGACACCACGGTGCGGCGTACACCGTCGGGGCGGACGATGACGAACTCGGCGTCACGTACCTTGTCGCCGTGCAGGGTGCGCGCCAGCGGACGATCCTCACGCGGCGCCGGCGTAATGCCATCCGCCTGATAGACCTGGGAGGTGAGCGGGTAGGGATTGCGCGGCCCCGCAGGGACGGTTCCTTCCGCGGGAATTCCAAACAGTTCGGCCGCCGCGCGGTTGTGGTGCGTCACCTGACCCCTGACGTCGCAGGCCACCAGCGCAATCGGCAGTTCGGCGATGACGGTGGCGAGCAGTGTCTGGTTCTGCAGCAGGGCGGTGGCCATCTGCTTGCGTGCCGAGATGTCGCGCAGGAAGTCGACCGAGCAGTCCGCTTCGCGCCCGTCGCCGCGCACCAGCGAGGTGGTCACCCGCACCCACAGTGCGCTGCCGTCCTTGCGCAGGTAGCGCCGCTCGACGTCGAGATGGGCGATTTCGCCACGCCACAGCTGCTCCAATTCCAGGGTGGCGGACTCGCGATCCTCCGTCACGGTGAGCGTGGCGATCGCTCTGCCGGCGAGCTCTGCGGGGGTGAAACCCAGCATCGCACAGAAGGAGCGATTGCAGTGGCGATAGGTGCCGTCGCGATTGGCGAAGGCGATGCCAACAGGCGCGTGCTCGACGGTATTGCGGAATAACGTCTCCACGTGCCGGGGGTGGGTTTCCGCGAGCAGATCGTCCACCTGCTCCCCGGCAATGTCTGCACCCGCGCTGTTCATCGCCCCCCACCCGAATGTCAGTTAACGGTGTCGCACCGTACGGCGCGGGGAACGCTCCTGCCGCGGATTACGTCACATGGATAGAAGGCACAGGTCGCGCACGACGGCAAGTGTGATCCGCCTCTCACAGCTGCGCCCCGCGCGGGCGTCAACGTTGGCGTGCGGCTGCGGCTGCGGGTGCGTCGGCGAGCACCTCGCCCGATTGCGCCAGCCAGCGTTCCAGCTCGGCTCGCGGCACCGGGCGGCTGTGCAGGTACCCCTGCGACTCGTCGCAACCCTGGCGCACCAGGTAGTCGAGCTGCGCGCGTTCCTCGACGCCCTCGGCGACCGTCGTCAGGTCGAAGGCGTGGGCGAGACCGATGATCGTCGAGACGAGCGTGCAGCTCTTGCGGTCCGCCGGCAGTCGCTGGATGAAGGTGCGGTCGATCTTCAGGGTATCGATCGGCAGCTCGGAGAGCCGACCGAGGGAGGAGAAGCCGGTGCCGAAATCGTCGATCGCGATGCGTAGCCCCGCGGCACGCAGCAGTCTCAGGGTGTGGACGCAGGAGGCGGAATCGCCCGCGAGCGCACCTTCGGTGACCTCGATATCGATGCCCCAGCCGGAGTCAGTCATCAGATCGCCGACGCATTCGAGGATCTCGCGGGCGATGTTGCGCCGTCGCAATCCCTGCGGCGAGAGGTTGACCGCGACCCGGATGGGCTGCAGACCGCTGCGGCGCCACGCGCGACAGTCCGCCGTCGCCTGCTTGAGCACCCACGCGTCCACGGCCGCCATCAGGCCGGCAGACTCCAGCAGCGGCAGGAAAGTGCCAGGGGGGATAAGGCCGCTCTCCGGATCCTCCCAGCGCAGCAACGCCTCGGCACCGACGATCCGGCCGGTGCGCAGCTCGATCTTCGGCTGGTAATGCAGCCGAAACTGCTCACCGTCGAGCGCGCCGCGCAAGCGGTGCTCCATGGCGACGCGCCGCGCCAGCTCGGAATTCATCTCGATGCGATGGTGCAGGTAGCGCTCGCCGAGCGTCTTGGCCTCCTTCAGCGCGGCTTCGCCGTTCTGCACCAGCTCGTGCGGCTCCTTGCCGTCATCCGGATAGCAGGCGACGCCGGTCTTGATGCGCACGCTGATCGCGCGGCCATCGACCGTGAAGGGACGGTCGAAGACACGCGACAGGTCCTCGTGGAGGGCGTGCGAGTCGAGGGCGACGCCGGCGCCCAGCGCGTGCATGCACACGAAGGTGCCCCCGCCCAGGTGCGCGAGCTGCTCGCTGTCGAGGAAGGACTCCTTGAGCCGGTCCGCCACGCACTGCAGCAGGCGATCGCCCGTGTGGCGGCCGAAGGAATCGTTGATGACCGCGAGGTGATCGATATCGAATACGGTGACGGCGAGGCGCGGCAGGCTCCCGGCACCGCGCGTCAGCAGCCGGCTCAGGCGCTCGCAAAACAGCGCCCGTTTCGCCAGGCCCGTCAACGGCTCGAAGTAGGAGAGGAAATGCAGTGCCTCCTGCTTGTCGAGGTACTGGAGCGCAAACGACAGGTTGGCCGCGACCTCCTCGAGCAGCCGCATTTCTTCCTGGTCGATGACGGCATCGGCACGGGTGCCGCACAGGATGCTGCCGACGGGTGTGCCGTCGACGCGCAGCGGCAGGCAGGCGAGCGAGCGAACGCCCGCGGCGCCGAGCTCGCGCAGTCCGTCGATCACGTACGCAGCGCGCGTGATGTCCCCGCACAGCTCCGCTTCACCCGTGCGGATCACCCTGCCCATGAGACTGGTATCGTCCGCTTCGCGGTCGGCGACCGGGAACTCGCGTCCCGGGTCGGCGAGGAAATCGTAGCCGGCCCACCCGACCGGACGGGCCATGCGCGTGGCGGGATTGATGAGCGCCACCATGACGATGGCGTAACCGCCCACGTGGTGCGCGAGGCGGCAGGTCTCGCGCATCACTTCCTCGCGACTCTGGATGCGCACCAGCGCGGAATTGATCCCGGAGAGCATTTGCAGCACGCCCGAGAGACGTGCCACGCGCTGCTCGGCCAGGCGGCTGGTGCGCCTGAGGTGCGCATCTTCCAGCGCGCGTTTCACCGCGGGCACGAGGCGCTTGGGATTGGTCTTCAGTACGTAGTCGATCGCACCGCGCTTCAAGGCGTCGATCGCCCGCTCTTCGCCGATCGTGCCCGAGAGAAAGATGAAAGGAACGTCGGGCGCCACGGCGCGGGCGACGGCCAGCGCGGAGAGGCCGTCGAACTGCGGCAGGCTGAAATCCGACAGGATGATGTCCGGGAGCCCGGCGGCGAGCGCGGCGCGCATCTGCGCCTCGTTGACCACGCACTCGTGGGTGCAGACGTAGCCGGCCTGCTTCAGACGCCAGATGGCAAGCTCGGCGTCTGCCTGGGAATCCTCGACGAGCAGCAGGCGCAATTCGCCCGCTGACTCGGAAGTCGTCATAGTGGCTTGCACGGCGTCACCATTAGAGCGCCCGGATCCGGCTGGCACGCGCGATGCAGGTCACATTCCTCCGGGTGTTAATCTTCCCTTAAGAAATCAAGGCGGATTGCGCCACCGCAGGCCCCGCCTGCGCAGGGGCAGGCCCTGTCAGGCTGAAGTAGAAGGTCGTGCCTTCGCCCGGGCGGCTGTCCGCCCAGACGCGGCCGCCGTGGCGGGTCACGATCCGGTGCACGATCGAAAGTCCGACGCCGGTGCCCTCGAACTCCTGCACGGAATGCAGCCGCTGGAAGACGCCGAACAGCTTCGCCGCATAGCGCATGTCGAAGCCCACGCCGTTATCGCGTACGTAGTAGACGCTCTGCGTGCCCTGCTGCAGCGCCCCGATTTCGACCCGGGCGGGATCGCGCCCGGCCGTGAACTTCAGCGCGTTGGAGAGCAGGTTGACCCACACCTGCTCGAGCAGTCCCGGATCGGCACAACAGTCGGGCAGCTCGCCGACCTGCACGCTTATGGGGCGCGCGCCCGCGGCTTCCGTGAGGCGAGCCAGCACCTGCTGCGCGAGTGCGCGCATCGGCACCGGCACCCGCTGCAGCGGCTCGCGGCTGAAGCGCGCCAGGTGCAGCAGGTCGTTCACCAGCTGAGTCATGCGGCTCGCCCCCGAGGCGATGCGCGCCAGCACCGCGCGGCCTTCTTCCGGGACGCTCGCGGCGAACTCGGTGCGGAAGATCTCGCAGAAGCCCTCGACCGCCCGCAGCGGCTCGCGCAGGTCGTGCGAGATCGAATAGGAGAAGGATTCGAGATCCTTGTTGGCGATCTCGAGCTCGTGGGTGCGCTCCTGCACGCGCTGCTCGAGCTGCTCGTTCATGCTCTTGAGCTCGCTGACGAGGGCGGCGGTGGCGAACGCCGTGGCGGCGGTGCGGGCGAGCACGTCGAGCGCTTTCAACTGACCGACGCTCACGCGGCGCTGCGCGTGTGCCGGGCTGAAACCGAGCACGCCGAACAGCTTGCCGCCGCTGACGACCGGCAGCGCGACAACGATCGCGGCATCGAAGGGATGCGCGAAGAGGGTCGGTGCCTCGGCCTGCGCCGCGAGCGCCTCGAGCTGCAGGCTCGCCTTGCCGAGCCAGGCGGCGAGCGCTTCGCCCGCGGGTGGAGCAGCGCTCAAGGGTCGGGCGAGGGGGCCGGCCATCCCGGCAAGCAGGATCGACCGATCCTCGTGTTCCTGTGGGATGAGCAGGTAGACCGCGCCGGCATCGCTTTGCGCAGCCGCGGCCGCCAGCGTGCGCTCGACGACCTGACGGTGATCGAGACCCTGGGTGATCGCGCGCGCCAGCTCATAGATCGAGACCGATTCGCGCAACTGGATGTTCTCGACCTGCAAGCGCCGCACCCCCAGGGCGCGCGTCAGCACCGCGAGGATATGGCTCACGTTGAAGGGCTTCATGACGTAGTCGAGCGCGCCGGCCTTGAGCGCCTCGACCGCGGTCGACACCGTACCGTGTCCGGTCATGACGAGACAGGCGAGATCGCGGTCGATCTCGTGGCAGGCACGCAGCAGCGTGATGCCGTCGATCTGCGGCATCATGAGATCGGTGAGCAGCACATCGAACGGCTGCGCGCGCAGCGCCGCCAGTGCCTCGCGCCCGGCCGTGAAGCCCTGCGTGACGTAGCCCTCCTGCCCGAGGATGTCGCACAGCGCCCGCATCTGCGGCGCTTCGTCATCGACGATCAGCAGTCGCGCGGGTGCCGCGGCGCTCATGACGGGCTCGGGACGCTCGCGGTGGCGGTGCGGGCGGCGTGGGTCAGCTCGGCGAGCGCCGCGCGCACCTCGGGCACCCGCGGGGGCTTGCTCAACACGCGGTCGACGTGCGGCGGAATGTCATTCTCCGCCAGCAGTCGCTTGCCCCACCCGGTGAGCAGTATCACGGGGGTGTGGGCGGAGGCCGCCTTGACGGCCGCGGCGACTTTGCGGCCGTCCACGTACGGCATGCCAAGATCGGTAATGACGAGCGCGAACGGTACGCCGGCCTTCACCGCGGCGGTGAACGTGTCGATGCCCTTCTGGCCGCCGTCGGCGACCGCGACCTCGTGGCCGTCCTCCTCCAGCAGGTGTCTGAGCGACTTGATCAGCATCGGATCGTCATCGACCAGCAGGATCCGCACGCGTACCAGGGAGGGTACGAGGCCGGTGTCGGCGTGCATGTCCGGCACGAGCGGCTCGGGTACGTTGAAGGTGAGGCGCACCGTCGTGCCGCGGCGCACGGCGCTGTCGATGTCGAGCTCGGCGCTGTGCCGCTGCACCATGCCGTAGACCATCGCGAGTCCCAGACCCGTGCCGCGCTCCCCCTTGGTGGTGTAGAACGGCTCCAGACAGCGACGGCGGGTTTCCTCGTCCATCCCCAAGCCGGTATCGCTCACCTCGAGCGCTACCTGGCGCGGCGCATCGGGCGCCTCGCGCCCCCCCTGGCGCAGCTGCCGTGTGCGCACCGTGAGGATGCCGCCCTCGGGCATGGCGTCCACCGCGTTGAAGATGAGGTTGGTGAGCGCATCGCGGATCTCGACCTCCGAGCCCATGATGTCCGGCAGGTTCTCATCGAGCTCGGTCTTGAGCTGGATGACCACGCCGCGCTGCTGCGGCTGATCGCTCCAGCGCGCGCGGGTGAGGTTCACGACCTGCTCGACGAGGCGATTGCAGGGCACGCGCGCCAGCACCAGCTCCGCTTCCCGCGGCCGGTAGAACTCGCGCATGCGCGCGACCGTCTCGGCGACATCCTCGATCGCCGTCTTGATCGTGGTGAGATACTCGCGCGCCCGGGTGCTCAGGTTCGGTTCACGCTCGAGCAGCGACCAGGTATAGATCGCGGCAGGGGAAATCGCGTTGTTGATGTCGTGAGCGATGCCGCTTGCCATCTCGCCGAGCGCGCGCAGCCGCTCCTGCTGCAGGATGGCCTGCTGGGACTGGCGCAGATCCTCGTAGGCGCGCTGCAGGTCGTCGTAGAGTTTCGCCTGGTTCGCGGCGAGCGCCACGTGCTCGCTCAACTGGCGCAGGAACTCGCAGTCGGGGCTGCTGAAGGATTCGGCGGCGCGGCGTGCCGCGATGAGCACCCCGAACACGCGCTTCTCAACGAGCAGCGGCGCCATGACCAGTGCGTGGATGCCCTGCTGCGCGAAGCGCTGCGGGAACGGGAAGTTGAGCGCGCGGGTGTCGGGCTCGTAGACGAGCTCGCCGGCGACGCAGCGCGCGAGTCCATTCGGATCGATCGGCACCGCCGACTCCTCGCTGAGCAGCAGCGAGTGGCCGAGTGCGGTGCTGCCCGGCCCGATCACCGCCAGGGTGAGCGCGGGGCTCTCCGGCTCGTAGCGGCACAGCGCGGCGAAATCCACCGGCAGATCGTCCTCGAGATGACGCAACACCACGCGAAAGACGCTCGGCAGGTCGGAGCGCTCGCCGGCCGCCCGCGTGATCCGATGCAGCAGGCTCAGCCGGCTCAACTGATTCTGCAGCTTCGTCTGGTCGTCCTCGATGCGCGTCAGCATGTGATTGAGCGCGTCCGTCAGCTGGCCGAACTCCTGGCCTGCGGCGGTCACGGCGCGCACCGAGTAGTCGCGCTGCTCGGACACCTGCTGCGCGGTGGCCGCAAGTTCCAGGATCGGCGCCGAGATGCGCGCCTGCAGGCGCCTGGCGATGAGCCAGGCCGCGAGGAATGCGAGCAGCGTGAACAGCGCGCCGAGCGCGGCGAACAGCTGAAAGTGCTCGTAGATCTCGCCTAAGTCCGCCTCCAGGTACAAGGTTCCGAGGCGCCGGCCGTCCTGCACCACCGGCTGGCTCCCGCGCACCAGGCCATCCTCGAAGCGGTAGCCGTCCTTTCCCTGGGTGCGCGTCGCAGCCTTGCCGGCGCGGTCGGGATAGAAAGCGAGCAGTCGTCCGTCGTTCTGATACAGCCGCGCGCTGATGACGTGTGGCTGGGCCTTGAAGGCCGACAGCACCTCACGCGCATCGTCCGCATTGTCGAAGGCGAGCGAGGCGGTGCTGTTGGCGGCGACCGCCTTGCCGAGGATCTCGAGATTCCGCAGGGTGAGCTGGCGGAACGTCACGTACTCGTAGCCGAAGAAGGCGAGGGAGGTGATCAGCATCACCGCCCCACAGGTGAGCAGCATGACGCTCATGAGCATGCGGCGGATGGGACGTCTGCGGTCGCTCATGCGCTCAACCTTCCGAGCCCACGATCTGCGCAGGTCGCAGCAGCTTCGAGCTGATGGTGAGATTGCCGGCCCGCGCGGCATCCAGATCGATGCGCAGGCGGATGCGGTTGTCTTCCTTGACGAGGTCGATGATGACGCCGCGCGGCGCCGGACCCTCGGTCACGGTCAGGACGCTGCGGCCCTTGAGTGCGCCCAAGATCTCGTCGAGGTGCGCCAGCTCTTCGGCGGGAATGAAGAGGATCTGGCAGTTGCGCAGGCGCGCCACGTCGGCAGAGCGCTCGATGGCGAGCGGGTGGCCACTCACGCTCTCGCCGTGCACGACCTCATCGAGCTGGCTGCCGAAGGGATCCTTGCCCAGCACGCCGATGAAGAATGGCGCGCTGTCGGGGGGGAGCGCTGTCTGCGGCCACTCGACGAAATGAGCGAAGTTGAAGAGGAACACCGCCTTCAGCTGGTATTCGGAGACGGGTGCGGCGGCGCCCGCGATGCCCCCGAGGACGAGGAGCAGCACGAGGCGCCGCAGCGCGCCGCAAGCGTTGCTCAGTAGCCCCACGTCAGCTTCGCATACACGCTGCGCACGATCTCCTCGCGCGTCGGGGAGGGAAAGCCGTACTCGACGTGCTGCGCGTGCAGGAGATTCTGGCCGACGAGCGACAGCTCGAGCTTGCGGCTCAGGTGCCACGCCAGACGCGAATCGAGCTCGTAGTAGCTCGGCACGACGCCCACCACCGGGCCGCCGGTGGGGCTGTTATTGATGTGCAGCTCATCGACCCAGCGCAACGCCGCATCGAACGTGATGTTCTTCGGCAGGTCCATGCTCGAGCGCAGCTTTATCTGCTGCTGCGGGTCCGCCGTATCGTCGGTCGCATCGGTGGCGTCCGTCGCGCCGGGCGTCACGTGGATGTTCTCCCGCAGCAGGTCGTAGCCCAGGTGCAGGCGCCACCAGTCGAGCACCTGGTACGAGGCGCTGAGCTCTGCGCCGTAGGTGTCGCCCTCGAGGTTGTTGCGAAAGTACACCGGGTAGGGATAGGGGTAGGTCGGCGTGGCGGGCGTCGGAGTCGTGCTGCGCAGGTTCGAGTAGTCGTTGTAGAAGATCGAGAGCGAGCCGGTGAGCTGCTGGGTCAGCGCCGCGCGATATCCCGCTTCGTAGGCGATCAGAGTCTCGGCCTTGAAGTCCGGGTCGCCCTGAAGATACGCGCTGGGAAATTGAAACGGGGGCGGCGCGTCGACCAGACCGCTCGGCACCAGGAGGTCATGGTCGTAGCGCGAAGGGGTGCGCACCGCGCGTGACACGGCCGCCCACAAGAGCTGCGTCGCATCGAGATTCCATTGCAGCCGTCCGCTCGGCTCCGCCTCGTAACCGGTGTAGTCGTTGTGCTCGAGCTTCGAGCCGATCGTGAAGTAGACGTCCCTGGCCAGGCGGATCTCATCCTGCAGGAAGCCGCTGTAGAGCGTCTGGTCGAGAACCGGCGGCGTGAATCGAATCAGCGAGAGATCGAAGTCCGCCTCGTGCGTGGCGCGATACCCTAAGCCCCAGGTGATGCTTTGCCTTGCACCCCAGCCAAAGTGGTACTGGAAGTCGACATCGTCCGTGTCGAGGTTGTCGGTGAGCGATGCCGCCGGAAAGCCGGTGTAGAACGGCGGCGCAGGCGGACTTGCCGCCGCGGGATCCTGCAGGTAGGTATGGTCGTAGTAGACCTGCAGGCTCATCGAGGCGCCGCTCGCGGTCGTGTGCGTCCAGCGGCCGAGCACGTTGCCGCCCGACTGCCCGGCCTCGCCGATGGCGCCGGCATCCTCGGTGCCATTGTAGAGGTCACCCTGCAGGGTGAGCAGGTCTTGCGAAGTGGCCTGCGTGTCCATGCGAAAGCCGCCGCGGGCCATGTGCCAGCCGTCCTGGGCGTTCGTGCCGGTCGCGGTCACCTCATCGCCGTAGTCGGTGTACTTGCCATAGAAGCGCACGGCGGTATCGCCCACTTGCGTGCCGTAGCGCAGCTCTTCCTGCTCGCGCAGCTCGTTGCCGCCACCGCCGGAGGCGTACAGCCCCTGGGTGGCGGCTGCGGACTTGGTGACGATGTTGATGACGCCGTTGACGGCGTTGGCGCCCCACAAGGTGCCCCCGGGGCCGCTGATGACCTCGATGCGGTCGATGTCCTGCAGCAGGTAGTCCTGCACATTCCACAGCACGCCGCCATAGAGCGGAGTGTAGACCACGCGGCCGTCGATCAGCACCAGCAGCTTGTTCGCCAGGTCCGCATTGAAGCCGCGCGCGCTGATCGCCCAGTCGTGCGCGTTGATCTGCGCGACTTCCAGGTTGTCCGCCAGTCGCAGCGCCTCGGGGATGCTGGTAGCGCCGGAGCGGCGGATGTCCTCGGCGGTGATGACCTGGATGGCGGCGGCGGCCTGCAGCAGCTTCTGCGGCTCCTTGGTGACCGAGGTCACCTGCACGTTCATCAGGTCATCGAGGCTCAGCTGCTTGAGCTCGCCGGAGCTCGGGTCGGGCTCGGCGGCTGCCTGCGCGCTCGTGGCATGCCCGAGCAGAACGCAAGTCACGAGCGTCGCGAGCGCGCGCCGACCGTTTCTCGCGGCCGCGCCCGCAGTGCTGCTGCTGAAGCACGATCGTCGCTCGGGCGTTGCGCACATCGGCTCGTCTCCCTGCCTAGGTCCGCGCCGTATCCGCGTGCGAGCGGCTGTCCGCGCGTTTTGCGGCCGGCTCGCGCGCAGCCGGAAGAGTCACACACCTGCTGGCCGGGGACGTTACGGCCGCGGGGGCATGCCCGCAGTGTATTACGTCACATCGAAGGCCGGCAGAGCGCAGCGCCTACACGCCAACTGTGATCAGCCTCACATCGAGGCACCCTGAGCGTGGCCGGGCATGCAGCGCGCGAACGGCGAGTGAGGTTTCACGCCGCGATCCATGCCGCCGATATATATTGCGGCGCCATGAAGATACCCACCCTGTTCATCGACCGCGACGGCACCCTCATCGAGGAGCCTGCCGACAATCAGGTCGACAGCCTGGCGAAGATTCGCTTCGTGCCCGGCGTGTTCGCAGCTCTCAGCGCGCTCACGCAGCGCGGCTACCGACTGGTCATGGTGACCAATCAGAATGGTCTTGGCAGTCCCGGCTTCCCGTGGGCCGCGTTCAATGAAGCCCATGACTTTGTACTGCAGGCGTTCGACTCGCAGGGAATCCGCTTCGACCAGGTGTTCGTCTGTCCGCATCGCGCGAGCGAGGGGTGCGGCTGCCGCAAGCCGCGCACGGGCCTGGTGGATGCGTACCTGCGCGAGCAGCCGATCGAGCTGGTGGCAATGATCGGCGATCGCGACACCGATCTGGAGTTCGCCGCGAACCTCAAGACCCGGGGTCTGCGGGTTCGCATCGATGGCACCCCGCAGGAGACCTGGCCCGCCGTGGTACGGCAGCTCCCATGAGCTACCGCATTCTCACCCTGAACCCCATCAGCCCGCGCGGACTTGCCAGGTTCCCGGCGGAACGCTACGAGGTCGGTGCCGATATCGAACGGCCCGATGCGATCCTGGTGCGCTCGGCCGAGCTGCACGACCGGGACGTCGGCCGGCAGGTGCGCGCCATCGGCCGCGCCGGCGCGGGCGTCAACAACATTCCGGTGGACGAGATGAGTCGTCGCGGCATCCCGGTGTTCAACACTCCCGGCGCCAATGCCAACGCCGTGAAGGAGCTGGTGCTGGGGAGTTTGTTCCTGGCCGCCCGCAACCTCGGAGCCGCCTGGCTGTTCGCGCGCAGCCTGCGTGGCGAGGATGCGGCGATCGACGAGGCCGTGGAGAAGGGCAAGAAGGCCTTCGTGGGCTTCGAGCTCCCCGGGCGCACGCTCGGCGTGGTGGGCTTAGGGGCCATCGGGGTCGAGGTGGCGAACGCGGCCCTGGCGCTCGGCATGAAGGTGCTGGGCTACGATCCGCAGATCACCGTGCGCCGCGCGTGGCAGTTGTCATCGAGCGTCGAGCAGGCGGTGTCACTGGATGATCTCTTCGCGCGCTCCGATGTCGTCACCGTGCACGTGCCGTTGAACGACGACACGCGCGCGCTGGTGAACGCGGCGCGGCTCAAGCTCATGCGCAAGCCGGCGACGATCCTGAACTTCGCGCGCGCCGCAATTGTGGACGAGGCGGCGGTGCTCGCGGCGCTCGAAGCCGGGATCCTGCACGCTTACGTGTGCGATTTTCCGAAGCGGGCGCTGCTCGATCATCCGCGGATCATCACGCTGCCGCACCTCGGCGCCTCGACGCTCGAGGCGGAGGAGAACTGCGCGGTGATGGTGGTCGATCAGCTGCGGGATTTCCTCGAGAACGGCAACCTCAGGAACAGCGTCAACTATCCGGAAGCCGTGCTGCCGCGCGTTCCCAATACCACGCGCTTAGGGGTTGCTAACCGCAACGTCCCCAACATGGTGGGTCAGATCTCCACCTGTCTGGCCGCCGAGCGGATCAATATTGCGGATCTGCTCAACAAGTCGCGCGGCGAGTATGCGTATACGCTCATCGACGCCGACGCGGATCTGAGCGAGGCAACGCTCGAGCGGATCAGAGGCATAGACGGGGTGCTGGCGGCCTACATTCTTTAAGGTGCGCCGGGGTCGCTACCATCTCGAACTCAACAGAATGGCCGCGGCGAGGAGCGTAAAGATACCCGCGACCACGATGGGAAGCCCGACGGGACCGAAGAGCTGCATGGCGCCACCGGCCAACGGCGTGCCCACCAGCCCTCCCAACCCCCACATCGCGGCAAACGCCGCGTTGCCGGCGGCGAGCGCCGATCCCTTGAAGCGCTCGCCCAGGCGCACGAGACTCAAGGTGTAGATGGCGAAGTAGCCGCCACCCCACAGGAACACCAGCAACCACAAAGTAAGTGGCGCGCGCACGGCAATCGGCAGGAGGGCGGCGGTTGCTGCAGTCCAGACGACGCAGGCGACGTACAACGCGCGTCCGGGCATGTGATCGGCCAGCCAGCCGATCGGCAGCTGGAATCCGATGGTGCCGGCGATCATGACCACGAGGGTGAGGTTGCTGGCATCGACGCTCAGCCCGTGGCGCAGCGTGAAGATCGGCAGCATCGACATCGCCACCTGGTCGGCGAGCGCGGAAGCGGCTATTCCGGCCAAGAGCAGCGGCGCCGTCGACACGAAGGCGAGGGTCGACATGGGGCTGTCGCCTTCGACCGCATGTCGCGGCAGCTCGCCGCGCACGGTGAGAAGAGGTATCAACGACAGTAGTCCGCACAGCGCGCCGAGCAGGAACGGAGCCCACCCCCGGGTGCCGACCAGCAGCAGCAGTCCCGGTCCCACGGCGAATCCCACCGATTGCAACATGGAGTAGAGGCCCAGCACCCGGCCACGCGCGTGCCCGGTTGCCAGCTCGATCATCCAGGTGTCGCTGACGACGAAGAGGAACGCGAGCGAGAAACCCAGCAGCAGGCGCAGCGGCATCCACGCCCAGGGGTTGGGGATCGCGCCGATCAGGAGCAGGGCGCTGACGGCACCCAGGATGCAGATCGCAGCGAGCAGACGCCCACCGAGCCGCTGCATGAGTGGAGCGGCGAACGGGGAGGCGAGGATCATGCCGAGCGGCATCATGGCGGTGTTCACGCCGATGAAGGACGCGCGCGCTCCGCGGCTGTCGAGAATCACGGCCAGCAGCGGATAGCTAAGTCCCTGCATCGCGGTGAAGAGCGTCGCGATGGCCCCGACCGCTGCGATCGGGCGCCACGGGATGCGTGCGCGGGCGAGTTCCACGGTTTCGAGCTCAGACGCGTCAGGTTTACCCGCGCAGAGCTTACTGAGTTCTCTGCAGCACGACCATTCAGCGCGGACGGCCGGAGCGCACGCGCGAACCTCAGGATCCTGAGGAGCGCGGCCCGGCCGTCAGGTCTCCGCATGTGGCGGTCCGTCACGAATGACGGTGTGCCGTGACGACGACCACCGGCAACGCGTCGTCCGCTGCGGTGCTGGCAACGGGGGCCGCAACTGCGTGCGGCGACTGGGCGTGCAGCGGCAGGCTGAAAAAGGCTGCCTCGGTGGCAGTGATGACGAGCGCGGCGGCGAGACTGACAAGGCGACTGGCGTTCATGAGGGCTCTCCTGTGGCGAGGATTCCGTGGTGAAGGTTCGAGGGAGATAGTGAGCGTGTGAGGAATGCACGCTGTCAGAAGAGCTGAAGGGGCGTTAAGCGTTGCTGAAGGGATGGCGCAGCCGCGGCGGGTGGTCATTTACGATGAATGCGCGGATCGCTGTGCGGCTCGATCCGAGGCCGCAGCGCCCGGGGGCGTATGATCAGTGCTGCGCCGGATGATTAATAAGGTATGGCCCGTCGTGACCCGCGAGACCCACCGCCGAAAGAAAGGAGCGACTGCGCCGCCGGCGCCAGCCGCTGCCGGGCGGGTTTCCCAGCGCTCGGCCGCCGGCACAGCGGCGCGTGCCGCGTATCGACGGGCTCCGCTCGCGAGCCTGCGCGTGTTCGTCGCAGTCGCCGAACACAAGAGTTTCACGCGCGGTGCGGATGCACTCGGCGTCACAGCGAGCGCCGCCAGCATGCAGGTGCAGGCGCTGGAGGACTATCTGCGCGTGCCGCTGTTTCGCCGCAACGGCCGTCAGGTCGAGCTGACAGAGCAGGGCGCGCTGCTGCGCCCGAAGGTCGAGCTGGCGCTCGCCGATCTCGAGCGCGCGATCGACGAGGCGCGCGCCGACCGCGGCTCAGGGCCGTTGCGGGTGACGACGATCGCTTCCTTCCTGGCGCAATGGCTGCTGCCACGCCTGGCGGAGTTCACCTCGCAGCACGCGGGGATCGACGTGCAGATCCACACCTCCACCGAGATCGTCGATTTCGTCAGAACCGGAATGGACGCCGCGATCCGTTTCGGCGGAGGAACCTGGCCGCGCCTGCACGTGCAGAAGCTGTTCGACGAATGGCTGGTGCCGGTGTGCACCCCCGCGCTGCTCAAGAGCAAGGGCCCCATTGCCGACGCGCGCGATCTCAAGCGCTACAAGCTGTTCCACAGCACCTACGAACCGTGGACCGCCTGGCTGCTCGCCGGCGGTCCCGACGAGGTGTGGCCGAGCTCGGGCGCCGCGTTTGATGACGCCATCACCATCGTGCGTGCCGCGCAGGCCGGCCAGGGACTTGCGCTGTCGCGCTGGTCCCTGGTCGCGGACGAGGTCGCGATGGGTCACCTCGCGGTCGCCGGTCGGGCGGTGCGCTCGGCGCACGCTTACTACTTCGCCTGCCCGCCGGCGCATCTTGCGCTCAAAAAAGTCGCGGCCTTCCGCGACTGGCTGACGCACGCGTCTGCCCAGTTTCCGTTGCCCCCTGACGGGGGTCAGGGCTCGAGCAGCAGTCGATCCACAGTGTTCGCTTCGACCGCCTTGCGCGAATAGGCCAGCGGAAAATAACGGCCGGCATCCCACAGCGGCATCAGATCCGCGTAGTGGGGACTACCCGGCTGTCCGCTTTGACCCGGAGTATTGACGGCGAGCGAGTGATCCCAGTCACTGGTGTCGAGGATCTCCCGATAGCTCGCGCCCCCGGTCTGATCCCAGGATTGCCACTCGCGACCGGTGGCATTCACCGTGTACCCGTCGCCCGGCCTCGCCAGCGGCCCGAGGTCGAGCAGCGCGTCCGCCCCGGGCTGCTGATCCAGCGCGTGGCGGAAGCGGATCGTGTGCAGCTCACCCCACGACCAGCGCGTGGGGTCAGCACCCAGAAGGTGCTCGAGCTCCTTGCGTGCCGCCCCCATGGCATCGAGCAGCAGCGTGTCACGAGCGGCGACTGGATCCTCGCCGAAGAGATCCTTGTCCGGATGGCCAAGCAAGGCGATGACCGTGTCAGGTGGCAAAGCCTGGTAACGCTCACTGTGCGGTTCAGAGAACCGTTTCGCGAGACTTAAGCAGAGCTCCTTGAACCACACCTCGTAGAGGGCAGCGGCGGCTGATTCCCGGGTCACCTCGGTGTCCCAGCCCAGAAACTCCTTGAACGCAGGGTTGTCGCGCAGGGCGGTCGCCTGCACCAGGATCTGCAGCTCGCGCGCAGGCAGTGACACGACGTCGTTCTGCAGCGCCTGCATATCGGCGATCGTGAGTTTATGTCGGGCGTCACGCGCGCCCTCAATGACGGAGCGGATGCGCTCAAAGCGATAGGGCGGTGCCCAATCGAATCCGACCTTGTAGGGATAGTCCTCGGGAATCATCCGGTGGTTTGCCGAGGCCACGAACCCTGCGGTCGGGTTAAACGAATGCGGCAGCTTCGAGGTCGGCAGGAATCCGGTCCACTCGTAGCGGCCGGTACCGGGCATCGGCACAAGCCCGGTCCAGCTTCGCATTGGCGTGAGGCCCAGGGAGTGTTCGCCGATGTTGCCGGCGCGATCGGCATAGACGATGTTTTCGGGAGGGACCTTCCAGCGCGGCGCCGCCGCCTCGAACTGAGCCCAGTTGTGCGCCCGGTCGATGGCAAGCGATGCCAGGTAGCCCGCCGTCCCCGGCTCGCTTCCCACCCAGCGCAGCGCGAGCGCCCGTTTGCCATCCTCCCACAGCACCGCGCCGTGGCGCGTGAACTTCAAGTCGACAGTTTGCGTCGCCGCACCTTTGATCAGGAACTGCTCGCGGCGTATCAGCATCGGCGTCCATCCGTTCTCGGTCCGGTACTGACGCGGATTGGCGGGATTGAGCTCCTCGACGTACAGATCCTGCTGGTCGAGGTCGAAGATGGTGAATCCCCAGGCGATGTGCTCGTTATGGCCGAGGGCGACGCCCGGCAGGGCCGGTTCCCCGGCGCCAATCACGTCCCATCCGGGAGCGACGAGATGAACCATATAGCGTAGCGACGGCAGCGCCAGTACCCGGTGAGGATCATTGGCCAGCAGCGGCTTGCCGCTCGCGGTCAGTGTGCCGGCGATCGTCCAGTTGTTGCTTCCCTCGCGCGGCTGCGCCGCGAACTCAATGCGATGATCGCTGCCGATGAGATTCTTCAGCAGCTCGGGTGAGAGCCCCGAGAGATCCACACCCGGTGCGGGATCCAGGGCGACGGGCGGATCGAAGTTCAGGAACTTCGCAGCCTTGTCCGCACCGAGCTCCGTCAGCGCCTGAGCCGCCAGCAGCTCACGCGAGGCGTTGCCGGTCATGGAGAAGGCCGCCATGCGATTCAAGCAGTCCTGCGGGTGCCAGGCATCGGGCGAGAATCCCGCCAGTTGGAACTCGATCGGCAGACCGGGACTGCCGGAGCGTTTCAGCAGCGCGATGTAAGCGTTGATGCCGTCCGTGAACGCCGTCAGTATCGCGCGGGTATCGGGCGAGTAGCTCTGGTACTCCTGCTGCAGGTCTCCCCGGTACTGAAGGGCACGCGCGTTGATGTCGCGCTGCAGAGCGGACGTGCCGAGAATTTCGCTGAGCCTTCCCTGGCCGGCGCGCTTCCACACCTCCATCTGAAACAGGCGATCCTGCGCGGCGACCACTCCCTGTGCAAAGAAAAGGTCGTGCTGGTTCTGCGCGTAGATGTGGGCCACACCCCATTGGTCGCGCAGCACACGGACCGGCTGGCGCAAACCCGGCATGTGCAGCTTGCCGGATACTACGGCGAGGGCGTGGCGCGCGCTCGCGAGCGCTGTGGGGTCTGCGGAGGCGGCAGCGGCCGTGCAGAGCAAAATCGAGCCGATCAAGAGCGGAAATATTTTCATGGCCGCCGTCACCAGGGATCGCGACCAGCTCAGTGTATACGCAGGTGCCGATGCCGCAGGACTCGCAGATCGCTCGCAGGGCAGCCTGTTAACCCACAAAGCGTCTGGCAGCCGCAAGCTCCGACGCGCTACAGTATCCCGAAACCAGAAGTACCCATAGTAAGCTCGACAAGAAATCAGTGCGGGCATTGGCCACCGCGTCAAGCGGTGAGCAGGGGAACAGGGCTCCAGATCGTGAACCGCGAGCGTATAAGAGTCTTCGTATCATCGCCCGGAGACGTGGTCGCGGCGCGTGAAGTGGCCGCCCAGATCATCGAGAAGCTGGCGCAGGAGTTTGCGCGATTCCTGGTGATCGAGCCGTACCTGTGGGAGTACGAGCCGATGCTTGCGTCCGGTCATTTCCAGGACGCGATCGAGCCGCCGAGAAACTTCGACGCAGTAATAATCATACTCGAATCGCGGCTTGGCACGCCGATGCCGGAGCGCTTCCGCGGCAGTGATGGGCGGACTCCCGTCACGGGCACCGAGTGGGAATTTGAGGACGCGCTGGACGGATCCCTCTCGCATAAGGATCGACTTCCGGATCTGCTCGTGTACCGCAGTCGCCGCAAGATTGAGCTCGACCTGTGGGACGCACAGAGCCGCAAGGAAGTCCTCGAGCAGATCGAAGCGCTCGACACATTCTGGTCGCGGCATTTTTCCGACGGTGTGAAATTCATCGGGGCCTACTCAGAGTTCGAGAGTCTGGAAGCCTTTGCGCAGCGTCTCGAAGCTGACCTGCGGAGTTGCGTGAAGCGGCGGATCGCGAGACTCGATCCGCAGGTGCGCTCCGCGGCCGTTCGGCTGTGGACGCAGCCGCCGTTCCGTGGGCTCGAGGCCTACGAAACCGAGCACGCACCGATCTTTTTCGGTCGAGAGGGCGCTATCGGATCGGCGTTGCTGCGTCTCATCGCCAGCGCACAGGCGCGCCAGCCGTTCCTCCTCGTCCTGGGTGCGAGCGGTTCGGGGAAGTCATCGCTGGTGAAGGCAGGCATTGTGCCGCGACTGGTCGTGCCGCAGCGCGTCTCGGGTAGCGCCTTTCTGTGCCGTGCGGTGTTCCGTCCAAGCGAGACGCACCCGGACGAGGATCTGTTCGACGCGCTGGCGCGCGTCCTGGCACGGGACGAAGCCGGCTTCCGCGAGATCGCATCCGCGACCCTGGCTGAGCATCTACGTCAGACGGCGACGCATCCCATCATGCCATTCGTCATGGTGCTCGATCGGTTGGCACAAGAGGCCCGGCGCGCGGGACGCATCCTCGAATACGAGCAGGCTGACCTGATATTGGTCATCGACCAGATGGAGGAACTATTCACCGGGCAACGCATATCGCCCGAGGAGCGATCACGCTTCGTTCAGCTGCTCGCGGGGCTCGTTCGCTCGAATCGCGTGTGGGTGATCGCCACGATGCGGGCCGACTTTTGGCATCGCGCCGCGGAAACACCCGAGCTGCTGCAGCTTGCAGATGGCCACGGGCGCCTCGACCTGTCTCCGCCGCTGCCGGCTGAGATCAGCCACATGATCCGCGGTCCGGCCGAAGCCGCCGCCCTGCGCTTCGAGACAGACGCCAACACCGGGATTGCGTTGAACGATTTGATCGCCCAGGACGCCGCAGCGGAGCCGGGCGCGCTGCCGCTGCTTTCTTACGTTCTTGATCAACTTTACAAGAAGGATGCGCAAGGCCTCGGACAGAGCACGCTCACTTATGCGAGTTACACGGAGCTCGGGGGTCTCAAAGGAGCCATCGCCACCCGGGCGAGGGAAGTCGTCGATGCACAGCCGCCGGAGGTCCGCGACGCGTTGCGGCAGGTGCTGTTCGCACTCGTACAGGTAAGCGTCACCGGCACGGGAATCGAGCGCCAGGTGGCGCGGTCAGCGCCTTTGGCAGACTTTCCAGAGGGTACGCCGAAGCGCCGCCTGATAGACGCGCTGCTCGATCCCGCCGCGCGATTGCTCGTCGCTGATGATTCCAGCGGAACTGCGACGGTCCGCGTGGCCCATGAAGCACTCCTGACCGAGTGGCAAGCCGCCCGCGACGAGCTCGAGAAGAGCTCCGCCGCTCTGAGGATCCGGCGCACGCTCGAGGAGCGCTATGCACGCTGGCAGAAGCTGAAGACGGCGTCGCAGGGGTCTGGTTCGGGCGATGGCGCGGCTCGACGCTCTGTGTTCGCTGTAATTCGCGAGCGCTTCGGCCGCGAACGCGGCTTGCTCACCGACCTCGATCTGAACGATGGCAGGTACTTGTTACGCGAGCACCGCGAAGAGCTCCCGGCACCGCTGGTTGCCTACATCGAGTTTTCAAGCGAGCGCGAACACGCGCGGCGCCAGCTTGCGATACGAATGGTATCCGCCGTAGCCCTTGGGATGGGCATCCTCGCGGCGTGGGCGTATTTCGAGGCAAGAGTGGCACGTAGTGAATCCAACACCGCGAGCCGCACCGTGAGGTTCCTGGTGTCGATCTTCCAACAAGGAGACCCCGAGCATAATCAGGGTGCAACGGTCACCGCCAAAGCGCTGCTCGATCAAGCGACGCGGGACATCAACCATGGTCTCGACGACGAGCCGCGCACACGCTCTGAACTGCGCACTGCCATGGGTCAGAGCTACGCCGGTTTGGGCGTCTACCCGGAGGCCGAGAAACTCCTGGCAGAAGCCATGGCGGACCAGGCAGCAACCTCCGTGCCGGTGGAGTCGCGCGTTCACACCATGACCGCCTACGCGTCTGCAATCCTCAACAACGAGGCCGATGACGCCGCTGCCAGACTCAAGAGCGAAGATACCGCTAGGCAGCTGCTGTTGCAGGCGGTCGCGCTGGCACGCAGCAAGCTGCCGCCCTTAAGTCCGGCACGCTCCGAGGCGCTCACAGGGCTGGCTGATTTTCTTGCAGATCGTGATCCGCAGCAGGCGGAGAGCCTGTGTCGCGAGGCGCTCGAGCCCGATCGTAAGCGCGGCAAGGACGGGGCTGCGATCCTTGCCAACACGCTCACCTCACTCGGCAAGGTGTATTACGGTGAAGATAGATTCATTGAGGCGGAGGCCAGCATGGCGGATGCCCAACGCGTTCTCCAACAGACCTTCGGCCTGCACGATGTGCGCACGGCACGCGCGCTGAATGATCTGGGCTCGATCCAATACGAGGCCGGTCAGTATGGACGGGCGGCCGCAACGTACGCGCAGGCCCTGCCTGTCTATGAGGAGATTTACCGCGACCCGGAGCACCCGGACCGCGATGGCGAACATCCCGAAGTCGCTACGCTCCTCAATAACATAGGACGCGCCGAGCTCATGGTCGGACACATCGACCAGGCGGAGCCCCTGCTTACCAGAGCCCTCAATATCGACAAGAGCCTCGTAAGGGACAAACGCCTGAGCTCCACGGACCCGGATTTTGCCTCGACTCTCAACAGTCTTGGAATGATCGATGCCTATCGCGACCGCTGGGACGATGCCAGCGCCAAGTTCGAGCACGCCAAAGAAATCGCTGAGCTGCCCGGCGGTCCGTTCCTCGACCAGGTGCTGCTCAACGAAGCCGACCTCGCTCTGCACACCGGGGACCTTCAACGTGCCGCAACATTTCTGACCAGATCCAGGGCATCGCTCGAGGAAGCCCACAAGAACGACGCCACGAACGCCTGGCGCTATGCCGTCTGGGATTCCGTCAACGCGGAACTGCTCGCCGCAAGAGGGGATACGGACGGCGCGCTCCGCACTCTGGTAGCGGCGGGTGCCGTGCTCCGCCAGAGATTTGGCCCGACGGGTCTTTATCCTCAGCTCGTCGAACGTCGCGCAGAGCGGATTAAGAGCCACCCGCAACCCGCAAAAACTCAGTGGTAACGCCTGCGCTCAGTCCCCGACAACGGTTGCGCCGGCTGCCTGTGGAGCAGCTGTTAATTCCGGTGCCACAGGGGCGGCGCAGTTCACCTGACTATTGTTAAAACCCATATCCAGATTCGGCAGACACGGAATCCTAAAGGTCTCTTCGTAACGCCTGCGTGCGCAGCGGTACGAACGCGCAACTCGCTGATTTTATGGCGCATACCGCGCGCGCTGCTCAGAGCTCAGTCAGAGCATTGAGGGAACTTGCGAAACGGACACGGGCTGGAGCATTCTTGAGTCAGTGGATTTGCTGACAGTTGGCCTCAAGAAAGCCAAAAGCTATAAGGGAAGAGCGATGAAATTCCGCGTCGTGTTTGTATGTTTGGTCGGTCTTTTAGCCACGGTAGTGGGGCCGCAAGGGCACGCACGGGGCATCCGTGTTGACTATGGATCTTCCGCCGAGGTCTGCAATCTGAACGGCGGCGGATCGGGCTTGACCCAGGTGACGATCGACAGTCTCGGGGCGGATTTCAACCCAAACGTTGGAATTCCTCTCACGGCAGAATGCAACTCGACCAGTGGCTTCGACCAGGCCGACGGCGACTCTCAGAGCAGCCCTCCTGATAATGCCTACTCCAATGCCAACATGTACCTTTGGGAGAAAACTCCATTCCCTACCACTCCGCTAGCGCAGGTCATGGTCTACGATCTATCGAGCGGTGATGCATCTGCAAACCTGGTTGGTATTGGCGGGCTTACCGAGATCGAATTCAACTACAGCGCTTGCGGATCTTCCAACACGGCAATGCTGGCCTGGGGTGGACGGAACTACTCCGCACCCTGCAGCGACACGAATATCAGCCTGCTGTTCGACGGCGGCAGTCTTGTGGGGTATTTGGACGCTGCGAATAATGAATTCTCGGGACTACCCGCGACCACGGGCTGGAGTGTGTCGGGGTCGACCGCTGTTCCGGAGCCCGATACACTGGCACTTTTGGGCTGTGCTGTCGTTCCCATGCTGCTCTTGTTCAGCCGGCAACTGCCGCGCCGCGACAGGCGACAGGTCGCTGTCACCAGGTAGGCTGACCGCGACTCGTCGCCGTTGCTCGCCCGGATCCCTGGCGAGCCGTAGCGTCCCTCAAATACCCCAGTTGCCCCCGGTTCGCGGGGTGCAGCCGGTCGAATCATTGTGCGCTGCGGCAACACCCTCTTCGATCGCTGGCGTCTGGAGTTAAGCTAAAGGCCGGCATCCGAATTTCCAAATCACGCGTTCGACAATCGGGACCGGCAAAACCATTGAACAGGCCGCCGCAAAGGTTTAACGACGATTTGCTGGTCACCCCGCGAGATCGCAAGTTGGCCGCGGATACGTTCCGCGACATCCTGCACGTCCTCGACTTCCCGGAATTGCGAGACTTGTTTTCGAGCTATGACGTCCCGGCCAAACGGGCGAAGAGACGGCGGCGCGTTATCGGATCTGCCGCGATCATCCTCGGGGTCGGCGCGCTGCTCGGGGCTTCCCTGGCGTTGGTGCACGACCAAGACCCGCTACAGTGGCCACGATATGTTGCGGAAGGCAGCGCCATCATGGGCGTGTTCAGCCTGATGCTCGGTTCGGTGGGAGCGCTTGCCGGACCGTCCAAGCGCCGCTGGCTTTGCAGTCGGCTCATGACGGAGAGACTCAGGCAGTTTCACTTCCAGACGATGGTGTGCCGGTTGCCGGAGATTCTCGCGTCAATGAAGGATTCCGTGGCCCGAGGAAAATTCCTCGACGAGCGGCGCGCGTGGTTTGCGGAATACCGCCTGGCGTACGAGGGGCATCTGCCTGCGCAGCTGCGCACGGTTCTGGACGACGACGCCGAGGAGAACTTTTGGCTTCATCCGGACAGAAGCCGCGATTCACATCTCGCTTCGGATGCCACGCTTGCCACGGTGTTCTCCGCCTACCGTCTGCTGCGCTTTGAGCACCAGGTTCAATATGCCAATTACCGGCTCGGAACAGACGAAGGTCTCTTTTCGAGCTCAGCCACCCGTCAGCTCGAACTCCTCCGCAACGTCGCCCTTCTTTTCATTCTGATCATTTTTGTTTCCAATCTCGCGCTCGCAGCTCTCCTCGGGTTCGGCGCGCTGTTTGGCTCCGGCCTCGCTGCCGCTGCGGCGGGTGCGCAGAGTGGGATCCTGACGACCACCCACATGCACGTCGTGATCATCTGGTTATTCATCGGGATCGTCGCGATGCGCACTCTTGAAGAGGGCCTGCAACCAGCCAGGGAGGTGGAGCGCTATACGCGCTATCGCTCATCGATGGTCGCGCTGCTGAGGCGCTTTGATGCCGCGACTGATCCACGAGAAAAGGTCGAAATCATGCGTGAGGCGGAGCGCGCCTCATACCAGGAGATGCGGACCTTTCTCAGAACGCACAACGATGCTCGGTACGTGTTGTGACGGCCTCGCGGCCCCAGCTGCATTTCGGCGGACGCTGCCGTCGCACGACGTGCTACTCGTTTCTGACACCTGGAAGTCCCAAACCCAACTGAGTGGCCCGCTTGAACAGCTGAATCGCCGTGTCCGCGCCGAGCTTGTGTTTGATCGTCGATTGATGATTGGCGACCGTCTTGGGGTTAAGGGCCATCGTTTGCGCGATTTCCTTGATCGATCGTCCCTGCGCGAGTAGACGCAGCACTTCAAACTCGCGTGCCGACAGAGCCCCGGCCGCAGTTTGGTCAGTAACGAAGTCGCGCAGCGCAAGCTTTTGCGCGATTTCCGCGCTGAGGTATTTTTTTCCGGAGGCGACGGTGTTTATGGCGTCTACCAACACGTTCGGTGCGCTTGCTTTGGTGACGTAGCCGAAAGCGCCGGCCTGCAGCGCGCGCCGGGCAAAGATCGCGTCTTCGTGCATGCTGAAGATCAGCACCCGTGCGTCCGGCTTGCTCAGCAACATGCGCCGCATCGACTCAATTCCGCTGGTCCCGGGCAAGGTGATGTCCATGACGACGATCTGCGGCTCAAGACGGCAGAATAATGCGTACGCCTTGTCGGCATCAGCCGCCTCACCAACGACGACGATATCACCGCGTCGCTCGAGCAAGCGCCGGTAGCCCTCACGGACCACCGCGTGGTCATCCACGAGCAACACGCTCACCTGCTGCTTATCGGTGCCTGCCATTGGCATGCTAGTTCACCGGCAGCCGCGCCGCGAGGCGCAGCCCGCAGCCGGGCTCACTCTTGAGGATGAAGCTTCCGCCGGCCATTTCCACCCGCTCGCGCATGCCACTCAAGCCAAAACGAGAGGTCCGCGTGCTCGAGTCCATTCCGCGGCCATCATCGGCAACGGTCAAGCACATCTCGTCGGTCCGACCGTTGGCTACTTTAACGCGCTTGAGCGTGATTTCCACTCGCTGTGCGCTCGCATGCTTGTAAACGTTGGTCAGCCCCTCCTGAACCAATCGATACAAGGTCAGGCTCAGCGGCTCACTGAGGTCAGAGCAATCAGCGTCCAGCGCCAGTTCAAACCTGGTATCCGGCAGCCGTTGTCCCCATTGATCCACGCAGTGCTCGATCGCCGCTGCCAGGCCCAGCTCGTCGAGTCCGACCGGCCGCAGGCGCGCAATCATGTCGCTCACCGCGGCGTGCACGTGGTTGACGGCATGAATGATCGCGCCCGCGGCGTGAACCGACAGATCAGGATCGCGCCCGCCGCTGTCGCTGATGGCCACGGCGTCGAGCTTGATGGCGTTCAGATACTGCCCGAGTTCATCGTGTAGCTCGCGCGCCAGATGTTTGCGCTCGCTCTCCTGGATGCGCAGGCTTTCGCGCGCCAGCTCGCGGTTCTGGGCGAGGACCCCTTCAAGACGCGCTTCGGCGCTCTGCCGGGCGCGCACCTCGAGGCGCGCGTTGCGATAGCGCTTCCAGGACAAGGCGATCAGACACATCGACATGACGAGTAGCCCGATGGGCAACTCATCGATCTGCACGCGCTCCCAGTGGCGCGTCAGTGCGTACAGAGCCTCATTGAGCTGAAAGCGCGCCGCGAGCACGAACGACAGCACGGTGATGCCGATCACTGCGGCGATATCGAGCCACGGCCACTCGGGGGTCCGAGCTGCCGGCTGCGAGGGCAACTGCGACTCACGCATGATGCGACTCCGAGCCTGGTCGATTTCCGTCAGTCTAGCAATTCTCGGGAAAGATTCCCGGAGCATCCGGGAATCACTCTCTGGTCCCTGCGAGTGCGCTCGTGGACACTCCTGCGAGTCAAAACAAACGACTTCAGGGGAGGTCGTGCGGTGCCTCAACTTCGCCTTGTTGCGATTCTGTCACCTTGCACACTTTCACTCGCGCTGCTGACTGTGGCGCGCGCTGACGAGCCCGCGACGACTAACGGGCTGCAGACTGTGGTCGTCTCTGCGACCGCAATAGCCGGACCCTCGATCGACATCGACAAGGTTCCGGGAAACGTCCAGGTGCTCTCAGCTGAAGACTTGTCACGCGAGGGGACACCCAGTCTTATCCGAGCGATGAATTCCCAACTCAGCAGCATCAATATCAATGACGATGCCGATGATGCATTCCAGCCGGATATCCTGTACCGCGGATTCGAGGCCTCGCCGGTGCTCGGCACTCCCCAGGGTCTTGCCGTCTATCAGAACGGCGTACGCATCAACGAAGCCTTCGGCGACACTGTCAATTGGGATCTGTTTCCGGATGTCGCCATCAACCAGGTGGAACTGGTTAGTTCCAGCCCGGTATATGGTCTGAATGCACTCGGCGGGGCCATCTCGGTCACGATGAAAAATGGCTTCACGTATCAAGGCAACGATGTCGAGATAGAGGGGGGCTCGTACGGTCTGCACTCGGCGCTCGGACAGTTTGGCATGAACTCAGGGCCGCTCGGCTTCTACGTTGCCGGCAAGGCTTTGGACTGGACCACGTGGCGCGACTACTCCTGGGATCGGGTCCGCCAGCTCTACAGCGCGCTGAGTCTTCACTTCGACCGAGCGTCGTTCGATTTGAGCTATACCCGCTCGGACAACACCCTGGACGGGCAAGGTCCGGCGCCGGTGCAGGAGCTGGCAGTGAGCCGCGCGTACGTTTTTACCGGCCCGCAGAACAACGTCAACACGCTGAACTTCCTGACGTTGAACAGCAACTTCAAGCTGAGCGATTCATGGTCGGTGCAAGGCGTTGCCTATTACCGTCAGTTCACTCAGAGCGTTTCCAACGGCAACACCACGAATTACACCGCTTGCGCCAACACTCCGGGGATCCTGTGTCAATCCGATGGACTCACACCGCTCATGAACGCGGCCGGGCAGAGCCTGCCGGATATCTCCCAGGGCGGAACGCAGATCATCGGCGAGAACGACTTTGAGTACATTCACACCTACGGGCGCGGCGCCACGCTCCAAACCAGCGAGACCGCCGCCATCTTCGGCCACGACAATCAGTTTATCGCAGGCGCGACGGTTGACTATGCCGCGGCGGATTACTATACCGGCGCGCAGATCGGCGTGATCAATCCCGAGCTGTTCGTGCTGGGATCCAATCTGATCGTCAACACGCCGGAGAATTCGCCAGCGGCCAACGAGTTTGGGGATCCGGTACCGGTCAGTGCCAGGTCCATCAACAAGGATTACGGCTTCTACGCAACCGACACTTTCGACGTGACGCCAGCTTTCTCACTGACTGCCAGTGGTCGCTATAACGTTGCAAACATCGATCTGCAGGATCAATTGGGGACCAACCTGACCGGGGATAATCGCTACACCCACTTCAACCCGGCGATCGGCGGCGCCTACAAGCTGCTGCCCACACTGACGGCGTACGCGGGCATCTCCGAAAACACCCGCACACCGACCGCCAGCGAGATCGAATGCTCCAGTCCGACCCAGCTGTGCCTGCTGCCCACGAATCTGGCCGGGGATCCGCCAACGCTGCGACAGGTGGTGGCACATACCACCGAACTGGGTCTGCGCGGCCGGAACCCCGACCTGTTTATCGCCGGCGACGCGCTGACCTGGAATCTGAGCGTGTTTCGCACTCTGTTGCACGATGATATCTACGGCATTGCGACCTCGGTCAGCCAGGGCTTCTTCCAGAACATCGGTGATACCCGCCGGCAGGGCATCGAAGCCGGCGTCCACTTCGATACCACCCAATGGTCGGTGTTCGCCAACTATAGTTACGTCGCTGCCACCTTCCAGTCCGCACTGCTGGTCCCTTCACCTTCGAACCCGTTCCAGGATGCGGCGGGTAACATCCAGGTGGAACCCGGAGATCACTTGCCAGGAATTCCTGAACATCGCGTGAAGATCGGGGCGGACTTCCGGCCGCTGCCCAACTGGACGTTAGGGGCGACCTTCAGTCTCGTCACTGACTTCTATTATGTCGGCGATGAGTCCAATCAGCTGGCTCCGATCCCCGGCTATCACACCGTCAATCTGCACAGCTCCTACACGATCGCCCGCAAGGTGGAACTATTCGCCTCCGTCAACAATCTCTTCAACAGCAAGTATGCGACCTGGGGCATCCTGAGCGATCCCACCGGCATTAACGCCCCCGGAATCCCCCCCGATGGCGTCACCAACGGCCCGGGAGTGAATAACCGCTTCCTGAGCCCCGCCGCGCCGCTGGAGATATTTGGCGGAGTGCGGGTTACCTTCTGACTTCAAGGAGCCAAGAACCATGAGTAACAAACGGCTGGTGGCAACCGCAGTGTGGGCGCTGCTGCTGTGCTGCGCGCAGGTTGCGCTCGTTGCGAGTGCGAGCGGGCAAACCACGAACGTGATCACGAGGTACGACAAGGATAACGACAAGACACTCGACCTCGATGAGGTCAAGGCCGCGGCCGCAGCGCATTTTGACAAACTCAACAAGGATTCCGACAACACGCTCGAGGCTCAGGAGCTCAAGGGTGTCATCGGGCCGAAGGCGTTCAAGGCCGCTGATACCGATCATGACGGAACGATCTCGAAGGATGAATATCTCGCGCTGGTCGAGAAGCTATTCAAGCGAGCCGACACCGATCACGACGGCAAGTTGAGCGCCGCCGAACTGAAGTCGAGCAGCGGCCGGGCATTGAAGCGCCTGATCGACTGACGTTCTCCGTCGAGTACCACCCCGAGCGACCCGGGCACCTTCCCGGGCGTAAGATGTCTCATAGTCGGGGTAGGTATAATCGTTACGGACCGATGACCTTCGCGCTCAAACGGACGCCTCACGCAGGCCCATCGATCCCGCCCAAGCTTCCTGGTCCGTTTCTGGCACTGCTGGCATTGGGCGGCGTGCTGGGTGTGGGGGCCGGCTGTGGGTCGCCCCACCCGACCCGTCCGTACGGGCTCGCTGAGCGCACCGTCGCCACTGCCTACCTGAACATGCCGCACCTCGGAAGCGGAACGATGCCCGCGCTCCTTTCTCAGACGGGAGCCTTCAAGGACACCCGTAATCTCGTCCCCGCCGCTGGCCTCATCCCCTACGATCTGGTCGTCGCTTTCTGGTCGGACGGCGCGGTCAAGACCCGCTGGGTGTCCGTGCCGGGCAAGATTGATTTTGCTCCGACCGGTGAATGGCGCTTCCCGAAGGGCACCGTATTCGTCAAGACCTTTGAGTTGCCGACGGCTGCGGATCATGCCGCCGGCAAGCGCCGCCTCGAGACCCGCTTACTCGTGTGTGACGCCAGCGGGGGGGTATACGGAGTGGTCTACAAATGGCGTCCGGACAACAGCGATGCGGAACTGCTCAGCGGTAGTTTGACCGAGAACATCGCGATCCACACCGCGGCGGGGGAGAGCCAGCAGACATGGTACTACCCCAGCCGCAAGGACTGCCTCACCTGTCACACCAGCAACGCCGGTGGCGTGTTGGGCGTAAAAACGCGCCAGCTGAACCACGATTTCACCTACCCCACGGGCGTGACCGATAACGAGCTGCGTACCTGGAACCACCTGGGGCTCTTCACCCCGAGCTTCAAGGAATCCGAACTCGGTCGCTTCGCCGCTCTGGCCGCTAGCAACGATGCCAGCCGAACGCTGGAGGATCGCGCGCGCTCGTATCTGGATGCCAACTGCTCACAGTGCCATCGTCCGCGTGGTACCGCGGCCTACTTCGACGCGCGTTACGATACCCCGCTCGACAAGCAGGGTCTGGTCGACGGACCCATAGTGATCGACGAGGGTATCGACCGGCCGCGCGTGATCGCGCCCCACGATATCTGGCGTTCACTCGCGTTCATGCGCATCGACACTGACGGCGATCTGCGGATGCCACCGCTCGCGCGCGAGACGATCGATCAGAGCGGCGTCGCCCTCATGCGGCAGTGGATCGAAAGTCTGCCCGGACGTGAGGTGCTCGCCCCGCCGAGGATTGCGCCGGCGGGCGGCAATTTCGGCAAGGCGGTGGTGGTGACACTCGATGCGGCTGAGCCCGGAGCCGATATTCGCTACACGCTCGATGGCAGCGAACCGGGCCCCTCGGATGTACATTTCGACAAGCCGATTAAACTCACCCAGACCACGATGCTGCGTGCCCGCGCCTACAAGGACGGCTTCACGCACAGCATCACCACGCAGCAGTTGTTCGTCATCGGCCAGTGACGCTGCGCGTGCTCAATGGGGGCGCGACAGCACCGTCAGGCCCCAGGGGCTCTGTCCGGCTTTGACGCGCGTCACTTCCTTGCCGCTCGCCAGATCCACGACCGAGATGTCGTTCGAGGGGCCGTTGGCCGAGAAGAGGTACTTGCCATCGGGTGACAGCACGATACCCCAGGGCCGCTGCCCCACCTCGATCGTGCCCACCAGTGCGTAGCTATGGGCATCCAGCACGGAAATGGTTCCTGCCCGCCCGTCGCTCACGTAGACCTTCTGGCCGTCCGGCGCGACTTTGACACTCATCGGCCGCGAGCCCTTGGGCAGATCGATTACGCTAAGCACCTTCGATTCGGCGGTATCAATGACATTCAGCTGCCCGGTCGTTTCGGAGGGGATGAAACCGATGTGGCTGTCGGTGAGGAATGCCACCGTGCGCGGGCGAACCGCCACCTTGAAATGACCGACCTGGGTGTAGTGAGTCGTTTCGAAAACGTAGATGTCGCCCCCAGCCTCGCAGGTAACGAAAAATCGCTTGCCATCCGGGGACGTGGCGACCCCTTCAGGCTCCTGGCCGACCGGCAGGATGTGCTCGACCGTACGTGTGGCGATGTTCATGACACTCGCGGTCTTCACATCCTCGTTGGATACGTAGATCCGCGTGCCGTCCTTGCTCAAGGCAAACTCCTCCGGATCTGAACCCACCTTGATCTTGCCCGTCAGGCTGCCCTGCGCGACGTCGATTACGCCGATACCATCGGCGGACTTGTCGGACTTTGCTTTGTCGTCATCGTCGTCGTCGCCGCGCTTGTTGAAAATCGGGTTACCCTGTGCGTCGAGCTTGGGTGGCTCACCGATCGGCGTGCCGCTCAGGGCAACGTAGACGCTCTTACCGTCGGGACTGGCATGAATTCCGCGGGGGCGCTTGCCCACGGGAATCGTGGCGATCACCTTGAAGTCTTCCCCGCTGATGACAGTCACATCACCAGAGCGCTCGTTCGAAACGTATATCCGGTACGGCTCGCCTGCCGCCCAGCAGTCGGCGGGGAGGAGGGCGAAGCAGGCCGCAGCGAGTGAGCCCAGGACGAGTAAGCGCTGCGCGGAACGATGCTTAGACATCGGTGGAACCTTCAGTTTGGATCAGTCGTCAGCAGTATAGGGGATCCTGCCGGCTCCGACTCCTCGCCCCCACGCCCGGCCACCCGTTCGCAACCTATAACGGACGGACTTAGTGATTTTCCTGAGCACCTGCGGGACAAATTCCCAGGGTAAGCCACGTTGAAGCGGAGCCTCGCACCCACAGGAGCCGCCCCGTCTCCCGATCGTCTTGATCAGGATCGGCCTGCGGTGCGGTGCACGTTTATGACGAGGGTGGAAATGAACAGTGAAATGCCAAGTACCACGAACAACGCGAAAAATCCGCCAACGTAAATCCACGACAACACGCCGAAGATGAAATAGAAGACGGCAATCCCGATGGGGATGACGGCGACGCCGCGGTCACCCTTTCTTATCCGCAACCAGGTCCATATCAGGACCAGTCCGAAACTCAGCATGCCGCCGCTGACGAACAACCACACGGCCAGCAACATGTTGAGCATCTTCGGGTCCGAAACCCGATTGCCGAGAACCGGATAGACAACCTTCCACCACTGCTCGGCATGTCCGAATGCGCCGAGACCGATCACGATGGATGTCACGAGAAAGACGAAGGAAAAGATCTTTCGTTTCATGACGGATTACCCTCATCCGGAGCGTTCTCGCCAGTGAATCCTCGAGCGCGGCGCGGCTTTCCGGGGCTTGACTTAATGCCCGAGCCTATCGCTATGTACGATATCGAACGGAGGGCGACTTCCGACTCCCTTAACCTCCGGGAGCGCGACCAAGTGCGCAGTCCTCGGAGCTAACAATCATGTTCAAGAACTGGCGCATCTCGGTGCTACCGGCTTTGCTGTTATTGACCCTACCCGCCATCAGCATGGCGCAAGTGGGAATCAATATTTCAGTAAATCTAGCGCCCCCGGAGCTTCCGGTTTATGAACAGCCGCCGATTCCTGCTGTCGGCTACCTCTGGACACCGGGCTACTGGGCCTGGGGTGATGACATACAGGATTACTACTGGGTGCCGGGCACGTGGGTACTCGTTCCGCAGGCGGGATACCTTTGGACTCCCGGGTATTGGGGCAGCAATGGTGGCGCCTTTGTATGGAATCAGGGTTACTGGGGCACCCAGATGGGCTTCTATGGTGGCGTGAATTACGGATACGGGTACGGCGGCGTCGGCTTTGAGGGCGGCTATTGGCAGGGCGGACAACTCTTCTATAACCGCTCGGTGGTGAATGTCGGCACGACGAATATTACCAATGTCTACAACAAGACGGTTATCAACAACGTCACCGTCACTCGAGTGAGCTACAACGGCGGTAGTGGCGGCGTTCAAGCCCAGCCGACGCCAGGCGAGTTGGCCGCCGCGCACGCGCAGCACCTCCCCCCGACATCGGCCCAGAACCAGCAGGTGCAAGTCGCCCGCAGCAATCCCGCGTTACGCGCCAGTGCGAACCACGGCAAGCCGCCGATCGCTGCGACGCAAAAACCGGGCGTGTTCTCTGGCCCCGGTGTGGTCGCAGCGAAGGTTGGCGGTAAGGTCAGCGCGCCGGTGGCAGAACACAAGCCCGCGCCGGCGGCAGAACACAAGCCCGCGCCGGTGGCAGAACACAAGCCCGCGCCGGTGGCCGAACACAAGCCCGCGCCGGCGGCAGAACACAAGCCTGCGCCAGTGGCAGAACACAAGCCTGCGCCGGCGGCAGAACACAAGCCTGCGCCAGTGGCAGAACACAAGCCTGCGCCAGTGGCAGAACACAAGCCCGCGCCAGTGGCAGAACACAAGCCCGCGCCGGTGGCCGAACACAAGCCCGCGCCGGTAGCAGAGCACAAGCCTGCGCCGGCGGTTGAACACCAGCCCGCGCCGGAAGAACACAAGCCCGCGCCGGTAGCAGAGCACAAGCCTGCGCCGGCGGTTGAACACCAGCCCGCGCCGGAAGAACACAAGCCCGCGCCGGAGGAACACAAGCCCGAGGGCGCAGAACACCCTCAGGGGTAACTACGGGGTGTTCTGCTGCAGGCCGCTGACTGATCACATCATCGTCGGTGACGCGAAGACACGCTGGACAATCCTCGGCAACCGTTGAGAAATAGATTGACGGCGTCGTCAGCCCACGCGTCGAGCTCGCTCGGCGTCATGGGTACGCCCAGCCCCATGATGCGACGCTGCGGCAGAGCAACGACCATACGCAAAAACTGCGTGGCTGCAAAGCTTCGCAGCTCGAGGGTCAGACGCGGATCTCGAAGCTCGCGCGCAAGCAGGTCGCCAATCAGCGCCGTCGCCTCCTGAGCCCAACCTTCGTCGTAGACCGCGCGAACCAGATTGGGAAAGCGCACTGACTCGGCCGTGACGAGGCGGTGCAGTGCGATCGCCTGAGGGGAGAGCGCCGCGTGCAGAATGAATCCGGCGAGGCGGCGCAGGATCTCCTGCAACGTCGCGCCTTCAAGCAGGGGCACTCCAGGAGGCGGACGAATCTGCTCGATGATTCGATGGACGACCGCGGCGAACAGCGCCGCCTTGTCGGGGAAGCGGTGATAGAACGTACGCTTCGAGATGCGAGCGCGCCCGGCCACCGCTTCGATGGATGTCGATCCGTAGCCCTCCGTCAGGAACAGCTCGGTCGCGACTTCTAAGATCCGATCGCGCAGCTTAAGGGCGGCAGCCTGCGACGGCCTTCCGCCATGACGTGCCTTGCGAGCAGGCGAGCGGCGCGGATTTTTACCGACGCCGATAGGCGAAACCGCCCGATCGAGAGAAGACCTGCGCACCATAGGAGCCAGAGTACGACGTGCGTGGCGGATAGTAACCACGCGGCTGCGCGTAGTACCGCGGCAGCGGGGAAGCATACGCGGGCGCGGGCCGGTAGTAAGCCGACGGCGGAGGGTAATACCCCGCGGGCGGTCCGTAATACGCCGGGGGCCGTGCGTAATAATTGGGCGGCGCATAGTAGCCGGGCGGCGCGCCGTAGTAACCGGGGCTTGCTGCGTATGGCGCTGGGGGTTGCCCAGCGGAGGCCGCTGATGAGGCCAGGGCCAGCGGCAGGGTGGCAAGCCTCACCCCGGCACCGATGACGTGCCCCAATACCCACGGCGCGAAGAGGAGAGGGCCGGCGGCAGCGGCTGGCGTGGTCGTCAGACACAGAAGCGCGGCGGTGGCGCCCGCGGCAAAAACCGTCTGCTTGATTGCGGGCATGGCTTTCTCCTTCTGATCGTGTATGACCCGACGCACTCGCGGACGGTACTCGTCCCGCCATAGAAACGCAACGGTACCGTTGCGTTACCAGAAGGCCACTGCGCTCGACAGCCGTGGTGGCTCGTTGGTGGGGGTGGTGGTGCGGGTGGTCGTGCGAGTACTAGCCGGATGCGCCAGCCTCGAGCTGCGGGGCGCGCGCCCGGAGTGCGCTGCCCGACCCACGCCGGGTCTCCGCGACGATTCGCCGCAGGTCGGCCGCGGTGCCGTCGAGGTCGGGCTTCGCGTCGCCGAGGGAGGGAATCAGGAGGCGCGCCGCACCCGAGCCGTCGAACACGTAGATGACCGCGCTGTGCGTCACCTCGTAGGGGTGGTCCCCCGTCGCCGGCGTCACGGAATAGTCGGCGTGGTAGCGACCGGCGAGAGCAGCGAGCTCATCGGGGCTGCCCCTGAGGCCTTCGACCTGGGGCGCGAAGGCTTTGACGTACTTCGCAAGAACCGCGAGCGTGTCGCGCTGCGGGTCGACCGCGACAAACAGCACCCGCACGCGCTGGGCGTCGGGCCCGAGGCGCTTGAGCACGGCGGCGACGTTCACGAGTGTGAGCGGGCAGAGATCCGGGCAGTGGGTGTAGCCGAAGTAAAGGAGCACGACGCGCCGGCGATAGTCCGCTTCGGTGACATCGCGACCATCGGGGGCGCGCGTCATGCGCAACTCGAGCGGCAGGGCATTCCCCGAGACGTCGAGCGAGGCCTGCCACACGCTCGCATCGAGACCGCCGAGCAGCAGGACCGCAAGCACGGCCGAGACGGCGGCGCCGATGCGGCGCGGCCTCAGCCGCTTGCCGGATGAAGGTGCGCAATCGCGATCGGTGATCGGCGAGCCCATCGTGACATCGGACCTCAGATGATGCGGTCGGTGGTAGATTACCTCGGGGGAGCCAAAGCAAGGGCGAGTGGTGATCGAGGCAGGATTGGTGGTGGCCAGGGCAACTCTGTGCGCCACAGCGTTCGCGATCTGCTGTCTCGGCGCGGCGGCCGGCCATGCAGCAGATGCGCCGCAGCAGCAGGCGGCCGCGGCGCCGCGCGACTTCAGCGCGGCTGCGGCAAAGATCATCCCGGGAGTGACAACAGCAGTCCAGGTCCAGGCTCTGCTCGGCAAGCCCTGGCGGCAGATCGTGTTCGGCTCGGGTGCGCAGTGTCCGCCAAAGCCCTTTTACGCGAGCGACACCGCGCAGAGCGTGGCGCGTAATCCCGATCAGGCCAAGGGCTTCAACCCCTACGAGAAGGCAGCGGCGGTGAGCGCGTGGGATTATCGCGGGCGCGACTCGGGCGGCGACTACGTGCTACGTGTCGAATTCGACACACGTTACATCACATTCATGATTGCAAAGATTCCTCAAGCCGGCGTCGGCGTGGCAAGCGTCGCGGAGTCGCCGGCCGCAAGTGACAAGCCGCCGGAGCAACCGTGAAGCTGGCGCGCGCTGTTCCACATCACGACGGCCGTGATAAAATCAGAGAAAATCGCGCGAAGAAATTCCTGTAGCTGAAAATCTCACGTAGCTGAAGAGTCATTGAGGGAGGGAGTCCTATGTATGGCTTTCACCGAAGGGCCGTGGCGGCGATCTGCGCGCTGGCGGCCGCAGGTCTTGGGCTGGGACTGAGCGCTGCAGCCTGGTCTCAACAAAGTGCCGACGATCCGGCCAACCACCGCGTTTATAACCCCATCACGCTCGGCTACATCCCGAACGGACCGAACGTCCCGACCATCACGCTCAACGAAGATCAGAGCGGGGCGTACGGTCAGCCGCTGCTGCGCGCGCCGCCGCCCAATCCCGTCGATCAGGAGACGATCTGGAACCTGCGGGTCGTCGGCTATCTGACCGACCTCGGATGCTCACAAAGCGATCAGGAGTGGATCGAGGATCAGAACGGCCGGGAGATCGCCTACATCGGCAGCGGCGCCGGGACCGACACCAATCCGATCACCGGTGCGGTGGAGCAGTGCGGCGTGGCGATCTACGACGTGACCCACCCGGCAAAGCCGGTGTTCCTGTCCAACATCGCCGGCGATCCGGCGGGCGGCAACGCGCCGCACACCTTCGTGTGCAGCGGCGACACGCTGCCGAGCGCGGTACCGGGCAACTTCTATCTGCTCACGCACCGGGGTAACACCTCGAAGAACAGCGGTCGTGACGAGATCTGGAACGTCACCGACCCGGCGCACCCGGTGCTGCAGACCACGATCGTGAGCGGGCTCAACGAGTACCACAAGAGCTTCTGGGAATGCGACACCGGCATCGCGTACCTGATCGGCAACCTCGCTAGCAACTCCTGGCAGGGCAAGGAGTGGCACGACCTCATCTACGACATGAGCAATCCGGCGCAGCCGAAGTTCATCCGCGAGTTCGGTCTGGTCGGGGCGCAGCCGAGCGCCAACACCGCGACGGCACAGCCGTGCATGAATGCGCCGGACTCCTCTAACTGCTACGAGGGGGCCAGCAATCCGCCGTCGGACATGCATCAGACCTACTCGACCGGCACCAAGATGAATCTGGTCTTCCACCCGTACGGGGTCGGCGACGGCGGCGTCATCCAGATCACCGACCGGACGAAGCTCCTGGGCGGCTGCAATCCGGCGGTCAATCCGAGCGCCTCGCCGAACTGCGCGACCTACCCGACGGAGGCGGATCTGCTCTTCCCGCAGGTGAGCTACATCACGATGAATCCGACGGAAGGCGGGCACAACGCCACGCCGATCTTTAATGTGCCGATTCCGGAGGAGCAGCAGAACTACCTCAACGGGCAGCCGCAGAGCTGGAACATCGACATCGTGACCTCCGAGGCCGGGGGGCCGCTCGCCTGCGAGAATGAAGCGCCCCACGATGCGTACATCATGGACATCACCAACATCAGCACGCCGTGGCCGATCGCGACTCTGAACGTGCCGCAGTTCCCGGGGGATTTCTGCCATCGTTCGGCGCGCTTCGGCGCGCACCACACGACCTGGGAGATCTACGCCCCGTACTACGGCCGGCTCGCCTTCGTCAGCTGGTTCGCCGGCGGATTGCGGGTCTGGGACATCCGCGATCCGGTCAATCCGCGCGAAGTGGCCTACTTCATTCAGAAGCCGACCGGCCGCGAGATCCCGGAATGTGGCACCAACTTCCAGGGACAGACGGTGTGCACGTCCGAGCCGTACATGGACATCGTCGAGGTCGATGACCGCGGCTACATCTACGGTCTGGACCGCGCCGGAGCCGGGGTCACCATCCTCGAGCTGACTGGCGCGGCGCGGGATGTGGTGACCGGAGGAGGCTACGGGCACTGAGGTCACGGGCGCCAGTAAGCGGCGGCACGCGCCGGTGAGCCTGCGGCGGCGCGTAGCGTTGGCAGCGACCGTATGGGTATGGCTCACTGTTGCCGCGGCGGCGGTGGCGCAGCAGAACCCGGCGGCGGGTGGCGGTGTCTCGCCCCCGCCGCCCGGCGCCGCGGCCGTCAAAGGCGCATGCACGTCGCGGGCATCCGCCGGGTGTGAGCGCTGTGAGATCCGGTTGGGGCACGAGGTCGAGCTGCCCGGGGCGGGCGGCGCGCTGAGCGCCTCATGCTCAGGGATGGCTTCGGGCCGTTACGAGCTCGCCGTAACGGTTCCCGTCAAGCTCATCGCGCAGCAGACGGATCCGAAGCCGCGGCCGACTTTTTTCCAGGTGTTTGCATCGTTCGGCGCGCAGCAGCGCGACGAGCGCGGACGTGCGAGCGCAGCACTCCCTGAGACGCCTCGCGCGTCCTGGAGCTGGTGGGACCCGACCGGCATGACGGTCGACCGAACCGAGGTCATCGAAATCCCACAACGGGCCGCGATCGATGTCACTTTCACCCTGAACGACGCCCAGTACTACCTGCCGGCACAAGCGCAAGGGACCGCGCAGCGCGACGGCCGGTTATTCATCGAGCCCGGAACGGTCATCCGGTTGACGCGGGCGCCGGCACAGGTGGCGGTGGCGCAGGCCGCTGAAGCTCGGAATTTCAGCGACGCGGTTCTGGCGCGGGTCGTACCCGGCCGCACGACCAAGGCGCAGGTCCGCGCGGTCCTGGGTGAACCCTGGCGCGACACACCCCATGGCGACGAGGAGCGCCCGGCCAACGATGTCTGGGATTACCGCGGGCGCGGCGCCGACGGCACCTACCTCGTGCACATCGAATTCGATCCACACGATATCGCCAGGCTGGTCGCGAAGATTCCCGAAAAGTCCGGCGTCGGCGTGGCGACCGTGGCTAAGGATCCTCCCAGCTCCAGCAAACCTTAAGAGGCTTGCCAGTTCACGAACGGCGACCCGTCGGCCGGGCCCGGGAAGCGCACCTAGAGCGCACCGAGCGGCTGAGGCTCGCCCGGCACCGCGACGTCGGCTGCAAAAAACTCCGCCCGCCAGAGGCATGTCTGCAAGAAACACCGGGCAGACGGTAAAACTTGTGTGCCACCGGGAATCGGGTTGAGCGCGTTCCTGGCGGAACTTGGTCTTGGATTGGGCAACTTTCCCGGTGAAGCGGACCAAAAGTGCGACGAAACGGACGGGCAACCCGGTCGCCATGCGTGACACTCAGGGTCGTGCGCTACACTTCATCTTTCTGCGCCATCGCGGATCTTCGCCTATACCGCCCTCGCGCCGACGGGACGTATATCAACACCGATAACCGCATCAGTCTGGCTTCCGGGCGGACACTTTCGAAAGCGACGCTCTTCAGGGTGCTTCAACTCGGGGGTTGGATTGGCTTTGGCACCTTCGTTTGGGCGCTCAATATCGCGGATATCGGGCCATTTCCCTCGGCACTGGAGCAGCTGCTTTGGGTGGGGTGCGGATTTGCGGCCACCCTTGGCCTCCGCGGGGTCTTCCGGCACGGCCGCTCGGCCGCCTGGTCGTACACGTCACTGGGCATGGTCGCGACGACGTTGAGCGTGCTCGCCGCTCCCATCTGGTATGTGGCGTTTATTACGCTGCTGCGCTCAAGCCTTACGGGCCCGGTGCAAGTGCTAGGCCTCGGGGCGATGTTTGCGCGTGAGGCAAGCGAGGTGGCGCGGTATCCGCGGTGGTGGCCTCCATTCGGTTACTGGATTTACTTCACCAGCCTGCTGTTGACGTGGTCTTCGTTGTACTTCGGCATCAACGCCATGCTGGATCTGGAGGCTGAACGTGCGCGCTCTGTCCGCGCGCTGAAACTTGCCGACAGCGCTCGGCTGCGTGCGTTGCAGTCGCAATTGAACCCGCATTTCCTGTTCAACGCCCTGAACGGCATCGCGACGTTGATTCGGGAAGGCGACCGTACCAGGGCCGCTGACACGGTCGACACGCTGAGTGACTTCCTCAGATTGACTCTGCAAAAGCTCGACTCACCGGAAATCCCCGTTCACGAGGAGCTCGCGTTTGTCGAGCATTATTTGCGCATCCAGCGCCTGCGGTTTGGCAGCTCCTTTCGAGCCACCTTGGACGCCGACCCTGAAACGCACGACGCACTTGTTCCGACGCTCATTCTGCAACCACTGGTGGAAAACGCTGTGCGGCATGGAGTCCTGGCGCGCGCGCAAGGTGGGGCGCTATCCGTATCGATACGCCGTCGCGACGAGGTGCTGGTGATAACGGTCGAGGACGATGGTCCGGGACTCGGAGACGAAAGCGCGCACCCGTATGGCGTGGGACTTAAGAACTCGGCCGAGCGGTTAGCCGCGCTGTACGGCGATGACGCACACATGTCCGTCGGCGCACGACCATACGGACCAGGCTTCGTGGTAGTTGTCTTCCTGCCATTTCGTAAGGCACCCGGGACGCCCGCTAATCCGGTACGAGCTGCGGTCGCGGTATGACCATGCGTGCGATTATTGTCGATGACGAAGAACTTGCGCGGCGTGGCATTCGCGCTCTGCTGAAGCGCGCTGGGGACGTCGAGATCGTATCGGAGTGCGCCAGCGGCGAGGAAGCTATCAGGGCGATCAGCGCGGCGGAGCCGCAACTCGTGTACCTGGACATCCAGATGCAGGGGAAAACAGGGTTCGATGTGATCGCGGCGCTGCCTAAGACCAAATGCCCGCATGTGATTTTCGTCACAGCGTATGACCGCTTCGCAGTGCGAGCGTTCGAGATACACGCGCTCGACTATCTGCTGAAACCCGTTAAAGAAGAGCGCTTCAACGCCTCGCTGGCGCGGGCCCGTGCCGCCGTTGCGGGTGCGCATGACGGCTCCATGATCCGACGTTTGTCGCAAATGGCGGCGGACTTGCGCGCGTCATCGGGTCAGGACTCCTTGCCGTCCATGACCGATCGAATTCCAGTGAAGGCGCACGGTCGCGTCATGATTTTAAACGTCGCCGAGATCGACTGGGTTGAGGCCGGTGGTGATTACGTGTCAGTGCACGTCGGAGCCAAGAGCTGGTTGCTACGCGAGACTATCGCGGCTGCGGAAGCGCGCCTGGCGCTTTCGGGTTTCGTGCGCATACATCGCTCTACGTTAGTCAACATCTATCGCGTGCGGGAACTGCTGCCGTTGTCGAAGGGCGAGTTTACGGTCGTGCTGCTCGATGGCACGGAACTGAAGCTGAGTCGCAATTACCGGTTCGCCCTGGAGCGCTTGTTGGGGAAAACCCTATAACCGTCAGCGAAACGACGGCTGCACGGTTCGCGACCGCACCACACCCGAGCGGGCGTTGCCGTGCAAGTGCGGCAGGCGTCAAGGCACGTTAGCGCCGCATCGAGCGCAGGAACAGGCCGGTATCATCGGCATATCAAACGCGGTCGCGGTCGTACCGAGCGCCTTACGTAGCACCAGAAATTGCTGGCTTGGACCCGTTCAGAGCTTGCTTGCGTACAACGACGGCGTACGGACTCTCACACGTAGTCTTGCGACGCGCGAACTGCCCACGCATTCGCGTTCTTCATCGGCAGCCAACAACGTGCGTACCGAAGTTGTTGAGCGGGAATTCGGTGGCCCTATTCGTCGCGGGAAAGGACCTCTTCGTCTCAAAGAAAACCCGCTGCATCGCAAAGCTATGCGAGCGGTGCATCCCTTCTCCTAGACTCAGCGCAAAGGGGTATTTGCGGCCGAGCGTGGAGATCAAAGGTGGAGTTTGAGAATAACTACGCAGCGGTTGGGATAAAGCATAGGCGATCCCAGCAAACCTAAGAGACACTTCTAGTTTACGAAATTGGGATGATGAGCAGGGCTGTGCCGCGCATCAAATCGCGAGCCGGCGGGCCGCCAGCGATTACACACGCGGAGCCGATTCGATGAGGTCATGTCCGTCAAAGCTGTCGATCAACCGTCATGCAAGCTGACGCGCAAGCTTTCCTCGAGACCCGCAACCCCGAACAGGCGCCCCATGCCGCGGACACCTCGCTTGGGGTAGTTGTAGGTGAGCGGGAACATCGTCTCTACGTGCTTAAGGCTGAGAAAGTCGACTGGATCGAGTCGCAGGGCAACTACGTCAAGTTTCGCTGCCGCGGTGCTGAATATATCAGTCGGGATTCCATCAAGCGCCTGGCGGCCGTACTGGCCGACGACGGCTTCATCCGTATCGCGCGCTGCCTGATCATCAATATTCGCTCTATCGACTACGCCCAGCGGATGGGTCGCCGCATCTACATCTTTACGATGCTCTCGGGGTCAGTGCTGCGTTCCGATCCACGGTACCGTGAGGAGATACTCCGGGTGTTACCGCTGACCCAAGGGCGCTCACGGGACAAAGGCGCGCTGCGCCTGACCCTTCCGGAACTCCAAGGCCGGTAAGCCAGGGCTCCCTCACTGTGCGCCGCGCGTGGGTTCTGCGACAGCCGAACGTCACTTCGGCGATTGTTGGAGCATCGCGTCCCGAGCAGATAAACGATAACGCGACCGCTTCGGGCGCGCATGTGGACCCTTCGCTGTTTATGGAAGCAGAGCGGCTACTCCCCAGTCATTGATCCGCCGTCATCGTGATGCGATCAACGATTCATCAGCCTTTCCGATGGCATCGACATGTCTCACCACATCAGGTCCTCTGGCACGCCATCAGTGGTAACTGCGTCGTGGGCGACGCCGCATCCGATCACCGCACGCTCATCGCGCTCGCGAATGCGAGCCGCAGTTTCCGCCGGCACGAGCTCATAGCCTCCCTTGCGGCGAACGATCGCAATCTCGCCACGACTGAGCCGCTCACGCACCGAGTGATCGGCGGGGATACGACGTATCTTATTGCCATCGACAAAATTGTATCGTTCATCAGTCTGAGCTCGCGGCAAGCGGTTCTGTTCGATCAGTTGCTCGATCTGCACGTGGCGCGCTTTTTTGTCCGCCTGTTCCTTTTGTCGGCGGCTCAGCTCCTGATCGCGAGCGGCTTTGGCGAGCTGCGCCTGCTTCGCAGCGAGTTCCGCGTGGGACGCCATGGCGCGCTTGTCCTTCGGTAGTTGCTGCCGCTCCCGCTGTTGTTGCCGCAGTTGCCGTTCGGCTTCCTTGGACTGCCTCTCATTGACCAAGCCCGCCTGCAGCAACTGATCGCGCAATGACATGCTCATGACAAATCACCCGGCGTTACGAGAACCGCACTCTCACTTTACCGCTTATGAAGTGCTCGCCGGGATATAGCTCAGAGTCCTCCCACAGCTCCTCGCGATGAGCGGGACAGGTTCGATGCTTTCGATGCTTCGGATACCGGCGCTCCAATAGCGTCCATGCTCGGATACTGTTTTCTGCGGCAGATTATGCCGTACTTCTTGTTGAGCAGTTCTGTAAGTGCTTGATTTTTGGTGGGCGGTACTGGGATCGAACCAGTGGCCTGCCGTGTGAAAGCAGCCGCGACGTCACGTGCCGCAAAAGGTCTGTAGCACCCGTTCTGATGACTGCGGCGGCTGACTGTATGCGCTGACTTCTGCTTGGTCGTCGTAGGGTCGCTGCAAGATTTCCAGGAGCTTGCGAAACAACCTGTAATCACCATTTTCGGCCGCCTCGAGCGCGGCTTGGACACGATGATTGCGCGGAATGATGGCGGGATTCACAGAGCACATGCTCGCAGTGCGTTCGGAGGCGGTTTGCGGATCGCTCGCCAGGCGCTCCCGCCAATCCCGCAGCCAACCGTCCAAGCCGGAGCGCTGTTCGAATAGCTCGCGTAGCGCCGCCTCCTCGGCCGGGTTCTCCGCCACCAAGGCGAGCCTGCGAAAGGTGAGGGTAAAGTCCGCTTGAGAATGCCGCATCAGGGTGAGGAGACGCCTTATCAAATCCGCATCTCCCTCCCTGGCCGATGAGAGACCTAGCTTGCGGCGCATCCCCGCGAGGAAGCGGTCATCAAATTGTGCGATGAAGGGCTCAAGTACTTCTGTCGCAAGAGCGACCGCCTTCTCAGG